>FWPV01002618.1_pt1 | contig 38491 bp, 33 predicted proteins | sample 2228371 | NCBI WGS metagenome assembly FWPV01 (sample SAMEA103939776, study PRJEB20133) | metagenome
GGTTGTACCCAAGCCGAGAACGGTGGCCACGGCGATACGCATCGGCAATCCGGCTAGCTGGCAGGGCGCGGTGAAGGCCCGTGACGAGTCCGGTGGTGTCATCGACTGCATTACTGACAAGGAAATCATAGCTGCCTACAAGTTGCTTGCCACCAAGGAAGGCGTCTTCGGTGAGCCAGCCTCGGCGGCTTCAGTAGCCGGACTGATCAAGATGGCCAAACAGGGGCTGGACCTACGGGAGAAAAGGGCGGTGTGCGTCATCACCGGCAGCGGACTGAAGGACCCCGGTTTCCCTAAGAGGTTTTTCCCGCCTCTGGTGGAGGTGTCACCGGAACTGGAGGCTGTTGAGCAGACTCTGGGCTGGCACTAGCCCGATGTGAAAGGAGGCATATGGCGAAGACGGTCACCAGTGATATCGGTGAATTCTATCAGCATTACCCCAGGGTAGCTACGGTCCTTACCGTGCGGGCTGGAGAGCGTAGAAACGCTATGGCAGTTGCCTGGCATAGCCCCATCTCCTTCAAGCCGCCGCTTTACGGCGTTTCCATTGCACCCAAGAGGTATACTTACCAGCTCCTCCTCGAGAGCAGGGAGTTTGCCGTCAATTTTCTACCCTTTGAGCGTGCGCCCCTGATAGCTTCTGTCGGTGGTAGCGGTGGCAGGGAGTTGGACAAGTTTGACAGGTTCGGCATCGCTGAGGAGCAGCCGCTCAAGACCGGTGCCCCGATACTCAAGGATGCCTATGCTGCCTATGAATGCCGCATGATAGACAACAGGGAGTACGGTGACCATGTCTGGGTGGTGGGCGAGATTGTGGCTGTGCATTTTGCCGGCGAAGCGCTCGCGTCGGAAGGGACGCTGGACCTGAGTAAAATCAGGCCAGCTCTATATCTGGGGGCAGAACGCTATGCCACAGTGGATGCGCACTCGGTGAAGTTTCTGGACAGGCAGGTCTATGCCGGACATTAGGCTAAACATACCAGGAGGAAAGTTGTGGTCGATACAGCCAGAATAGAAACTGCGGCACGTGCTATTCTCGAAGCCATAGGCGAAGACCCAAACCGGGAAGGGCTGCGCGACACTCCACAGCGCATTGCTGAGATGTACGCCGAGCTCTTCTCCGGGCTAGATATGGACGCCAAGGCTGAGCTGTCTGTGGGTTTCGAGGTGGGGCACCGCGAGATGGTCATATTGAGAGACATCCCTTTTTATTCATTATGCGAGCACCACCTGCTCCCGTTCTACGGTGTTGCCCATGTCGGCTACATACCTAATGAGGAGGGGAAGGTGGTGGGTATCAGCAAGCTGGCACGGGTGGTGGAGATATTCGCTAAACGCCCACAGCTACAGGAAAGGATGACCTCTCAGATAGCCGATACTATCCTGGAAGCTTTGCAGCCGGATGGGGTGGCGGTGGTGATCCAGGCGGAGCACCTCTGCATGACCATGCGTGGCATCAAAAAGCCGGGGAGCAATGTGGTCACCTCGGCTACCAGGGGGATTTTCCGCAGTCGAGCAGCTACTAGGGCTGAATTTCTGTCACTGGTGCTGGGAGGCAAGTGACTCCTATTCGTGCCTGAGTGACTCGATGGGGTCGAGGCGGGCGGCGCGATATGCTGGGTAGATTCCTGAGGCGAGTCCGACAAAAGTTGCCACGGACAGGGCGATAATCACGATATCAGCGGACATCGGCGCTTTCACAGGGTAGGGTCCGAGTTGCACGCCGGTGATGAGGAAGGCGCCGGTGGCTGCGATTGTCAGCCCGATTATCCCTCCCGACAGGCTGAGCATAGCCGACTCGACGAGGAACTGGCGCAGGATGTCTCCGCGCTTGGCGCCCACTGCTTTCCGGATACCGATTTCACGGGTGCGCTCAGTTACTGATACCAGCATTATGTTCATGATGCCGATGCCGCCGACTATCAAAGAGATTGCCCCCACGCTTCCCAGGAATACCTGAAAAATGCCCAGCACCTGCTGCATACTGGTCAATATCTCCTGCATATCTATGACCGTGAAGTTGTCATCCTCATTGGGACCGATGTGGTGCCGCTGTCGCAGGATGGCGGTGATCTCATCCCTGGCAGCCGTTATTCGGTCTGTGCTCACTGCCTTCACTGCGATGGTCTGGACAGGGCGTCCCCGGGGACTGGTGGCACCCAGCAGCCGGGACTGCATGGTGGTGATAGGTATTATGATGAAGTCATCTGCTGAGGCAAAAAAGCCCCCCTTCTTTTCCAGAACGCCGATGACTGTAAACCTGGTGCCGCCGATCCTGACTGTCTTGCCCAGAGGGTCTTCATCGCCGAACAGGTCTGAAGCCGCTTTATCGCCCAGCACCGCCACATTGTCGCCGCCTTTGATGTGTTCTTGAGTAATGAACTCGCCTCTAGCTACCGGGTAGCTGATGACTTCTGCAATTTCCGGCGTTGTGCCCATGATGTCGATGTTCTTGTTCTTATTACCATAGGAGACCTTGGTCATCTTCTCTATTATCGGCGCCACCAGGGCTACAGAAGGCGCCCGTGCCGGGTTGGCTAAAGCTATGGCATCCTCGAGTGTAAGGCTGGCCCCGCCAGCCATTGCCTGTGACATGCTCATTGAGCCGGTGATATAGATAGCATTGGCCCCCATGCTCTCGAAGACGGCGGTCACGTTGGACTGGTGTCCCCTGCCAAACGATACCAGAAACACCACAGCACTGACGCCGATAACGATACCCAGAATCGTCAGTGCGGAGCGCATCTTATTGCTGTACAGCGAGTTCCACGAGGTGACAATGCTTTCCCACAGGTTCATCTTTTCTTCTCCCCTATAACCTTTCCGTCCCTCAGATAGATGGTGCGCCTGGTGTAGGCGGCGATATCCTCCTCATGTGTCACCAGGACGATGGTGATACCATGCTGGTTGAGTTCTTGTAACAGGAGCATTATGCCATGGCTGGTCTGGGTATCGAGGTTGCCGGTGGGCTCATCGGCGAGGATGATGACGGGGCTGTTGACCAGTGCTCTGGCGATGGCTATGCGCTGCTGCTCGCCACCCGACATCTCTGTGGGGCGGTGGTGGGCACGGTGCTCCAGCCCCACGGCTTTCAGGGACTCCAGAGCCCTCTGGCGGCGGTTGCGGTTCCCGTTTCTGGCATATACCAGCGGGAGCTCCACATTCGCCAGCGCTGAGGCACGGGGCAGGAGGTTGAAAGACTGAAACACAAAACCTATCTTCTTGTTTCTGATGTCGGCAAGCTGATCGTCCTTGAGTCGGCTGACATCTATCCCGTCCAGCTCATATTTTCCTGATGTGGGCCTGTCCAGGCAGCCGATAATGTTCATCAAGGTTGACTTACCTGAGCCCGAGGGACCCATTATTGACACCATCTCCCCGGCCTCGATATAACAGGTGACGCCATCGAGCGCCCTGACCTGAACATTGCCCAGCTTGTAGATTTTTACTATGTTCTCCAGTCTTATCATGACTCTGCCTGTTTACAGCGGAGATAGCAATCACCTAACGGAAGGACAGCGGTGACCTCATCCTTGCCGGCTCCATAACTACCTTCTCACCCTCTTCCAGTCCGGAGACTATCTCGGTGAAATTGGCGCCCTGTGCACCTATTTCCACCGGGCGCTCTTGGGTAATGCCTTTTACCTCGTCTACGAGTACCTCCACATAGTAACGGCCAGGACCGCCTTTTATCGCCCTGTTGGGGAGCAGCAGCACATTGGAGTGCAGTTCAACGATTATGTCGGCGCTGGCGGTTAACCCGCCTCTTAGCTCGATGTCTGCAGACTCGAGTGTTATGGTCACAGGGAACTCGACCACGCCGGCCACGAAGGTTCCAACGGGCGAAATGAAAGTCACTTTACCCTTTAGCTGGACGCCGGGGAGTGCGTCTGTGGTCACAATTGCCTCTTGCCCCACCTTCACCTTGTAGATGTCCACCTCATCCACGGTGCCCTCAAGTTCCACTATAGTAGTGTCTACCAAGTAGACGGCCGTCCTGGTGGAGTAGTCGAAGGAGGAAAGCTGGTCGTTCACCTTGACGCCAATATCCACCACTGTACCATCAAATGGTGCCAGTATCTCGGTCTTCATCAGCTCCTCTTTGGCGCGTTTCAAGTCGGCCTCGGCGAGCTGTATATTCAGGTTGACTGCCCTTAAGGCCTTAAGGTTTACGCCGCTGCGGAAAACGAGCTGGTTGCTCTCCAGGATCATGCGACTGGTCTCAACGTCATGCTGTGCCATGCGTAACCTGGTGGCAAATTCGAGTCCGTCGCACGACTGTTGCTGGCACAGCTGCAGGTTCTGCAAAGATTGCGCCACCTGGTCCAGCACGGCAAGGGCTGTGGAGGTGTCAGGGTAGGCGATCGGCATCCCTCCTGTAGTGCCCTCGGGCCTCATGCCCTGCGTGGTAAGCTGCTGGCAGCACTCACCGATTCGCTGGGACATCTGAATCCTGCCACTGACATTTTTTACCTGCTGATGTGTCCTGCTGACCTGCTGTAAAGCTGCTGCCAGCCTTGACGCGCCGAGGTCGCCATTTTGGAGGTCGGCTTGAAGGACTTTGAGCTGCTCGATGCTCTGCTCCACCATCCTTATTGCCAGCGAGACCTCCGGATAGTTTTCCATCTCTTCTCCGGTGGTCTCGTCTATCCTTTTCAGCGATATCTCTATCGGTGGTACTTCAAGCAATTTTTTGACGGCTTCGAGGTCGTGCCAGGCAAGCCGTAGTTGTGCTGCCAGCCTCACATAATCGCCGTCATTGAGGTGTATCTGTGCCTGCTTGAGTTCCTGTACTGCCTGCTCGGCACGGACGGCAGCCACCGGGTCAGGGTACATCCGTGGGTAGCCCATAACTGCCGGGTGCACTTTTTCCAGAAGGTCATTCAGCGCCAGCTCCACTTTATACTGGGCTGCCTCTACTGCAAGCCTCTGCGTGCTGTCATCGAGTTTGGCAAGCAGTGTCCCGGCCCTGACCCTGTCGCCTTTCTTTACGTAGACCTCCTTCACCGTGCCCGGTGTACCGAATTTGAGCTGCACCTCGCGCGGCATCTTCAGCGTACCATCTGCGGACACAGTGAGCATTAAGTCACCCCGACTTACGGTTACAACCTCCTTTCCCGACAGTGGCGACCCGTTGCCATTGCAGCCGCAGAATGCGACCAGGGCGATGGTCAAGGCTATGAGCGTGGTTATCCTGTATTTCATAGTGCTGTTCGTACCTCCTTAGGGAAGGCAAGCTTGGGTTAGACCAACTCTGCAGCTTCCAGATTCAGCCCGTTTCTGGCTGTGCTCTCAGCGCCTGTCTTATGTGTAGCATCTTGTCCAGTGTTAGAGTCTAGACGGTTTGGTTTTTTTTGTCAAAGGCCAGGCATCTACCAGTAAGGGCAAGCCAGGCTAATTTCCTGAGCTGGCTATTGCCTGGGGAGCAATCTTATTTGCTATACTGTAAGGGGAAAATTGGAGCTTAAGAAGCTGATACCATCTTTTGCTGCTGAGGTCAAGGGTTTCCTTGCCCCTGAAGAAGGGGAAAGGTTGTTTGAGCTGGCGCTGGAGGCTTGCCGGCTCGGCCCCTGTCTGGAAATCGGCAGCTTCTGCGGTAAGTCCACGGTGTACATCGGTTCAGCCTGTAGGCTCTGCGGCAGGACTCTTTTCAGCATAGACCATCACCGTGGCTCGGAAGAACAGCAGCCAGGACAGCTGTATTTCGACCCGGAGGTCTATGACTCACGGAGGGGAGTAATAGATAGCTTCCCTCATTTCCGGGCGACCATCGAACGTGCCGGGCTGGAGGAGACCGTGGTGGCAATGGTGGCTAGATCGCATGTGGTGGCGAGAGACTGGGCGATACCACTGGGGCTGGTGTTTATCGATGGCGGTCACGCCTATGAAACGGTGCTTGGTGACTACCGGTGCTGGAGCCCGCACGTATTGCCTGAGGGCTTCCTTGTGTTCCACGATATTTTCCCTGACCCAAGCAAGGGCGGACAGGCACCCTATGAGGTCTACAAGCTGGCACTTGCCTCAGGCCTGTTTGAGGAATTGCCGATGACGCAGACACTGGGCGTGTTACGGCATCGGCGGGTGGTGGTGGTCAAGTAGGAGGCTGGTTGCTGACATGTGCTGGAACATGTCAGCTGCCAGCATGACCGCTGCTGATGTCCAGGTCGGTTTCTCTTCGGGCCAGATCTCGTTGTGAGGCAAGGCGATCCCGTACCAGTAGGCCCCATCGCTGTCCCTCATCTGCTGCAACCAGTTAAAGACGGTAGCTGCCAGTCTGTACTCGCCGTGGACCGCCAGTGCCAGCGCCAGCTCACTGGTCTCAGCCAGTGCCAGCGCCAGCTCACTGGTCTCAGCAACGGTGACCCAGCTCTGTTCCAGGCTGCACAGAGAGCCAAAGCCTTCGATGACGAACTTCTCCCAGCCCTGCAGAATTCTCCTCTTGGCATCATCTCCTTCGATGGCGGAGCACATTACCGGATAGTACCAGTCCATGGCGAAGCAGGACTTATTGGCGGCGGTTTCCTCGGTGGGACAGGGCATGGACTTTATTGCTCTGGCCAGGTCTATCGCTGCCTGTTTCCAGGCAGTTTTGTCCTCCCCCAGCATTGAGGAAATGTGAAGCGCACTTTTTAAGCTAAGATAGGTGGAGCTGCAACTGGTCACCAGGGCCTCGGGATAGACCATGTCATTGCTGTCCTTCGCCCAGTAGATTTCGCCGTTCGGGCCTCTCATTCCCAGGACGAAGTCGATGGCCGCACGAACGGTGGGCCACATTTTTTCCAGGAACGGCTTTTCCTTGGTGGTGAGATAGTGGTGCCAGACGCCGACAGCAATATATGAGACCACGTGTGACACCTTGGAAGTGTCCTTGGGCTTACCGTCCTCGTACGAAGCATACCAGCTACCGTCGCTGAGCTGTATTTCTGCCAGCCATTCGTATGCTTTTGTAGCCTCGCTATGGTAGCTGGCCGTATCTATAGCCATAGCATTTTCGATGTGGGTCCAGGGGTCCACCAGCCCGTTCTCGAACCAGGGGATGGAGCCGTCGCTTTTCTGTTTTTCCACAATGAAGGTGGCGGTGTCATGGAGCAACTTGCGTGACAGGGCTGCTTGATCATATTCGGACTTCATGTCTTCACTGCTCCTGAAAATGGTTTTGTCAACCCTTCCTCTCCAGGCTGGCGTGCAATTGCGGCTGTTGCCGGGATGTATCTCCTTGTGCTACATGATTGTTTGATAGCCTCTTCATAGACCTCAGCGGTCTGTCTGGCGGTACTGCGCCAGTTGAACATCTGCCGCACACGCTGCTGCCCTGCTTCGCCCAGATGTCTGCGCCTGTCGGGAGCGTCAAGTAGAGCGACGATTGCCCGGACGAGTGCTTCCGTGCTGGCTGGTGGTACCAGTATGCCGGCATCGCCGACTATCTCCGGCAGGGCGCCGGCTGTGGTCGAGATTACAGGTGCGCCGCATGCCATTGCTTCAGCCGCCGGTAGACCAAAACCTTCATATACCGAAGGGACAACTACCAGAGTCGCCAGTGAGTACTGGCGCACCAGTTCATGGGTGGGTATCCTCCCGGTATAGCTGACGCAGTCGCCGCTGCCCAGACTTTCAATCAGCCCCTGGGTATAGCCATTCTTCATCGGCGTACCCACGATTACCAGCTCAATTTTACGTTTTGTCCTGATGGCGGCTACAGCTTCGAGGAGATATTTCAGCCCTTTCAGCGGGATGTCACCGCTATTAACGGTGAGGATGCGGTCCTCCATCCTGTGCACTGTACTGTCAGGAGTAAACGTAGTGGTATCAACACCGTCATAGATCACCCTTATACTGCTTTCCGGGATGTGGAAGGCGTCCACCACCTCTCGAAGCGAGTTCTCTGAGCCGGTGATGAAATGCGACAGCTGCCGGGCGACCTTGACCTGCATATTGACGAACGAGTACCACCTCTGTATGCCCCATTTTTGCCACTGCGACTTGGCCGCCTTCAGGGCGAGGTCGCGGTCGATGCTTATGGGATGGTGGATGGTCGCCACTACCGGGACACCTAAGTCCCTTATTTTCAGGATGCTGTAAGAAAGGCTCTGGTTGTCGTGTACCACATCGTAGTTTCTGTAGCGTGCCTGCTCCCGCAAAAGCTTATAGGCGCGCATGCCGAAGGTTGCTGGCTCAGTGAAGAAGCCGGCACAGACTCCCAGCCACTCAATGAGATTGGGCATAGAGCCGAGTTTCCCCGGGTGGATAAGAAGGCGCTTATGCTGCGGCAGCGAGTAGAGGTCCAGGCTTGGCAGCTTTATAAGTCTAATGTCGTCGTCCAGCTCTGGATAGGGCGGGCCGGATACTACGTCCACCTCGTGTCCCAGGTCCCGTAGCGAGCGGCTGAGATGCCTGACATAGATACCTTGTCCTCCAGAGTAAGGGTAGCTTCTGTAGCTCAGTAAGCATACGCGCATTAGCTGATGCGCCCCTTCTTTTGTATTTACCTGTTACGGTAAAAGGTACAGTCAAACGACAGATATTTTACCGTTTGCTGACAGGTATGGCAATAGGCAGATGTAAGCAGAGTGCTACTGGAGTCTTCCGGTCAGTTTTTGCCGTTCCAGTGCTTCGGCATAAACTTCAAGCGTGCGTCTGGCCGCCGTCTGCCAGTTGAAGTTCTGTGCCACCCTTTTGTGGCCGGCTTCCCCGAGTGAGCGGCGTTTCTCTTCGTCTTTCAGCAGGGCTGCTATGGCGCTAGCCAGTGCTCCCACATCGCCCGGCGGCACCAGCAGCCCGGCATCACCGACCACCTCCGGCAGGGCGCCGGCGGTGGTCGCCACCACCGGTGCACCACAGGCCATAGCCTCCGCCGCGGGCAACCCGAAGCCCTCATAGGTCGATGGCACCACCACTACTGTAGCTGAACGGTAGTGCTCTGCCAGCTCCCCGGTGGTTACCTCCCCTACGAAGTTTACATAATCTGCAATACCCAATCTGGAGACCAGCCTGTGTGTGTCAAGGTTATCGGCTCCTTTCCCGATGACCGTCAGTCCCACCGGGTGTTGTTGTCTGAGCAGGGCGACGGCCTCGAGCAGGTAGTTTAGGCCCTTGACGGCGATGTTGCCGCTGGTGACGGTAAGGAGTTTGTTTTCCAGCCTCCTGGTTTCCGGGCTGGGGTGGAAAATGCTGGTGTCGATGCCGTTATACACGATGCGGAGCCTTTCCCTGGGAATGTCGAAAGTCTGCATGATGTGTTCGGCTGAGTCTTGAGAGACCGTGATGATATAGGGCAATTGCCTGGCGACCTTTTTCTGCATATTGAGGAAGGAATACCACCACCTCAACCCCAGTCTGTCCTTAAGCGATTTGGTGGACTTCACCGCAAGCTCACGGTCGAGGAACACGGAGTGGTGGATGGTCTCCACTACCGGTAACCCGAGCTGCTGGATTTTGAGGATACCGTATGCCATGGTCTGGTTGTCGTGGACTATATCGTATCGATTGTTCCTGCGGATGAAATCGTAGGCGCGCATGCCGAAGGACAGCGGTTCAGCAAAGTACCCGCTTACCACCCCCAGCCATTCTACCAGGTCGGGGATGGAGTCAAGCTTCAGCGGGTTGATGAACAGTCTGGAGACAGATGACATGGCGTACAGGTCAAGGCTGGGCAGTTTTATCAGCCTTACCGGTGGGTCAATGTCGGGATAGGGCGGTCCCGAAACTACATCGACTTCGTGTCCTAGCTGGCACAGAGCGTGACTGAGGTACCTGAGATAGATCCCCTGCCCGCCGGAATAGCGGTAACTCCTGTAGCTGAGCAAGCAAATGCGCATCTCGAAGGATATCCCCGGTGGAAACGGTGACAGGCAACATTTTACTGGTGGCGGTCTGGTTTATCAAGGCGATGTACCCACCCGGTGGATGAGTACAACTGAGCGTTAACCTCCGAGACCATGAAGGCAAGCTTCTATCTCCGGTTACCTTACCCTCTCCCTTGATGGGAGAGGGTAAGGGTGAGCTTGCGTGTCTAACATTGGCGTCACCTGCCTATGGGAGCGCGTCCAGCAGCGCCAGGGTAGGTGACTGGGGCTATTCGCCGAGGAACTGGACTACTATCTTTCTTAACCTGGGGCGGTTATCGAAATCAACGATGACGACCTGTTGCCAGGTACCCAGCGCCAGCTTCTTGCTGGTGAAAGGCACGGTGAGCGACGGGCCCTGCATAGATGCCCGCACGTGTGAGTAACCGTTGCCGTCGCCCCACTTCTGGTCGTGCTGGTATGGTATGTTTCGGGGCACGTTCCGCTCCCAGGCACTTTTGAAGTCGTTTATCAGGCCACTCTCGTATTCGATGGTTGTTATACCGGCGGTCGAGCCGGCTACGAACACGGTGACGATGCCGTTGCTGAGTCCGCTATCGGCTAACTCGCGGGCGATGTCTGGCGTTATGTCTATAATGTCACAGTTGCCCCGGGTCTCCACGGTGAGCGTTCTGGTGACCACTGTCATAGTCTGACCTCCTCCCAGATGATGTCGTCTATCTCAAAGACGGGCCCGTCCTTGCATACCTGTCTCATTCCTTTCTTGGTCATAATGCTGCACCCATAGCAAGCACCGATGCCACAGCCCATTCTTATCTCCAGCGAGACTTGGACGGTCTTCTCCCGGGGCCATCTCTGTTTCTGGGCTTCTATCTCCTGGTACATCGCCACGGGGCCGCAGGCATAGATGCAGTCAGCCCGGCTGATGAGCTCTTCCTCATGTCCGGCGAGGAACTGTGTTATGGTGCCCTTTTCGCCATGGCTACCGTCCTCGGTGACGAAAATCTGCTCTATGCCAGAGGGGAGTTGTCCTGCGGGGTAGAGATATCTAGAACTCTGTGCAGCTGTGACCAGCTTGACCTTCTTGCCCTGTCCCACCGCCCATTCCGCCAGGAAGACAAGCGGTGCGATTCCGGTGCCGCCGGCGAGGAGGAGCAGGTCCTGTGCCGTTTCAGGTACATAAAAACCGTTCCCCAGCGGCCCCAGCACATCGAGCATTTCCCCGCTGCTGCGCTGCGACAGCCAGGCGGTGCCTCTGCCCACGAGTTTAAAAAATATGGACACCAGTCTTCCGTTAGCGGTCCTGTGTATACTGAAGGGGCGGCGCAGGATGAGCTCGTTACCACACCTTATGGTGAGGAACTGTCCCGGTGTGGCAGTGCTGGCAATGTAAGGTTCTTCAATGCAGAGCAGGTTATGCTCCGGCAAGAGCCTTATGTTGGACACAACGCGGGCTTCAACCAGCTTCACGTTTTATCTCTGCACCGTCGAGGTATTCGCACAGCCGGCGCACCGAGAAGATCTGACTGCCGCCTGTAATAGCTTGCAGGGCGATCCTCGCCGTGTCCAGCGAGGTGAAACAGGGTATGCGGTGCTCCGTGGCAGCGCGGCGTATATGGAAGCCATCCTGTAGAGGGATGCGCCCTCCGGTGATGGTGTTGACCACCCCTGCCACCAGCCCTTCGTTGATCACGTCCACCACGTTTGGGTGCCCTTCACCCAGTTTCTTGGTGACCATGTTTACCTTTATGCCCTGGGACTCAAGAAAAGCGGCGGTGCCTTCGGTGGCGTACAGTGTGTAGCCCAATGAGTGGAAGCCTTTGATAATGGGCAGGGCCTCCTTCTTATTTCTGTCTGCGATGCTGAACAGCAGGTTTCCAGACCGTGGCAGCATGAGCCCGGCGGCGATGAGGGCCTTCGCCAGTGCTGCTTCGAAGGTATAGTCCACCCCCATGACCTCACCGGTGGACTTCATCTCCGGTCCCAGATAAGTGTCCACTCCAGTCAACTTGGACATGGAGAACACCGGCGCCTTGATGCCGATGAGCTTCTGCCTGCGCCACAGGCCGGTTTCATAGCCCTGCTCCTTCAAAGTGTGGCCGAACATCACTCTGGTGGCGATGCGCACCAGGGGTACACCGGTGACCTTGGAGATGAAGGGGACGGTGCGGCTGGAGCGCGGGTTGGCTTCCAGTACATAGATGGCGCTCTTGCCGTCCATGGACCGCATGACGACGAACTGGATGTTTATCAGCCCTTTCACCTGCAGGGCACGGCTTATCCTGATGGTATAGTCGACGATGGTGTCCACCTCATGCTGGGAGAGGCCCAGTGCCGGATAGACGGCTATTGAGTCACCGCTGTGCACACCGGCGCGCTCGATATGTTCCATTATCCCGGGTATAAGCACCTCTTCGCCGTCGCTTACCGCATCCACCTCTACCTCTTTGCCCTCGAAGTACTTGTCGATAAGCACGGGGTGTTTGCTGTCCATTTCCAGGGCCAGCGAGATATATCTGATTAGCTCTTCCTCGTTATGGACTATTTCCATAGCCCTGCCGCCGAGGACATAGCTCGGCCGCACCAGGACAGGATAGCCCAGGCGGCTGGCGGTACCGGTGGCTTCTTTCAGTGTGGTCACGCCGGCACCGGGGGGCTGCGGGATACCCAGCCGACTCAGGAACTCCTCAAAACGGCGGCGGTCCTCGGCTATGTCGATGGTTTCGGCGGTTGAGCCGGTGATGGCAAAATTACTGCGCGCCAGCGGTTCAGCCAGGTTGATGGCGGTCTGCCCGCCGAACTGGACGATGACAGGTGGTGGGTCTGTTGACCGGTCAGCTTCGTTCTCCAGGATATTGCGCACGCTCTCCTCGTTCAGCGGCTCAAAATAGAGACGGTCGCTGGTGTCGAAGTCCGTGGATACGGTCTCCGGGTTGGAGTTCACCATTATGCTCTGGATGCCGCTTTCTTTCAGCGCCCAGGCGGCATGGACGGAGCAGTAGTCAAACTCTATTCCCTGCCCGATGCGTATGGGGCCGCTGCCGATGACCACCGCTTTTTCCCCTTGGAGCGGTGTTGCCTCGTTCTCCTTCTCGTAGGTGCTGTAGAAGTACGGCGTCTCGGCCTCGAATTCGGCGGCACAGGTGTCCACCATCTTGTATACCGGCTTTATCTGCCAGTTATGGCGTAATTGGCGCACCTGCTCGGGCAACCTGTCAGCCAGAACACCGATTTGTTCGTCGGAGAACCCCAGCCTCTTTGCCTCCCACATCAGGTCGGGCGTCAATGGTTCTGATAGCAGCCTCTTCTCCATGTTGACGATGTTCAACATCTTGTAGATGAACCAGGGGTCGATGCCGGTGTGTTGCGATATTTCCTCACAACTGGCCCCTCGGCGCAGGGCTGCCATCACAGCCCATAACCTCAGGTCGTTCGGGGGGTAGAGGGGTAAAGACTGTATGTCGCCGTTTCCTATCCAGGACTTGTCCTCCCAGAGCAAGGTCCTCCTGCCGAACTCCAGCGAATGGACAGCCTTCTGCAGGGCAGCTTCAAAGCAGCGTTCGATTGCCATCACTTCGCCGGTCGCTTTCATCTGGGTACCGATGGTGCGGTCGCCCAGAGTGAACTTGTCGAAGGGCCAGCGGGGTATCTTGACCACACAGTAGTCTACCACCGGTTCAAACGCTGCCAGCGTCTTCCCGGTGACGCGGTTGGGGATTTCGTCCAACCTCTTACCGGTGGCGATTTTGGCAGCCACCCTGGCGATGGGATAGCCGGTCGCCTTGCTAGCCAGTGCCGAGCTGCGGCTGACCCTGGGGTTGACTTCTATTACATAGTACTCGCTCTTGCTGACGTTTAGCTGGTCGGGTGCCCACTTTTCGGCCACTACCGGGTGTGGGGTGAGGGCGAACTGTATGTTGCAGCCGCCCTCGATACCCAGAGCACGGATGATGCGCAGGCTGGCGGACCGCAGCATCTGGTACTCCTTGTCCGTGAGCGTCTGGCTGGGCGCCACCACGATGCTATCACCGGTGTGGACGCCCATGGGGTCGATATTCTCCATGCAGCACACCGTGATGCAGTTGTCTGCGGCGTCGCGCATAACTTCGAACTCTATCTCCTTCCAGCCAAGCAGACATTTTTCCACCAGCACTTCATGGCTCATGCTGGAAGCAAGTCCGTTGGCCACCACAGTCTCCAGCTCTTCCATGGTGTGGGCTATACCGCCACCGGTGCCGCCAAGGGTATATGATGGACGGATGATAAGCGGCAGCCCGATCTCGCGGGCAAACTCGCTTGCCTCCTTTACCGAGCGCACCGTGGTGCTCGGTGGGACGGGCTCGCCGATGTCCACAAGCAACTGCTTGAACAGCGACCTTTCTTCTGCCTTCTTTATCGTCTCCAGCGGTGTCCCCAGCAGCCTGACATTGTACCTGTCCAGTATTCCGGCATCGCCAAGCTCTACTGCCAGGTTCAGCCCTGTCTGTCCGCCGAGCGTAGGCAGGATGCCATCGGGACGTTCTCGCTCTATTATCCTTGCCAGGACATCTACGGTCAGCGGCTCGATATAGACGATGTCAGCTATCCCCTCATCGGTCATGATGGTCGCCGGGTTAGAGTTCACCAGCACGGTGATTATCCCCTCTTCCCGCAGCGATTTGCATGCCTGTGTGCCAGAATAGTCGAACTCCGCCGCCTGCCCGATGATTATAGGACCGGAACCGATGACCAGAACCTTGGAAACTTTGGACATTTACCGGTTCTCCTTCACCATTTCTAAGAAGCGCTCAAATAGATATAAGTTGTCCTCGGGGCCGGGGGCACCCTCAGGATGGAACTGGATTGAGAGGATGGGGAGCTCTCTGTGTCTTAACCCCTCAACAGTGCCGTCGTTAAGGTTGATATGGCTGACCTCGAGGCCGCCCTTGAGGCTCTCCGGGTCTATGGCATAGCCGTGGTTCTGTGTGGTGATGTGTACCCTGCCGGTGGCGAAGTCACGGACGGGATGGTTGCCACCGCGGTGCCCGAATTTTAGCTTGAAGGTCGTGGCACCGAACGCCCTGCCGATGAACTGGTGCCCCAGACAGATGCCCATCACCGGCTTTCGTGACACCAGCTTGCCTGTCACATCGACAAGGTAGCTGACCGTTTCAGGGTTTCCCGGGCCCGGTGACAGTACGATGCCATCCGGTTTCAATTTGTTGAGGATGTCCTCAGCCGACATGGTGCAGGGGACGACTGTGACCAGGCACCCCAGGTGTGCCAGCGTACTGGCAATCCTGTACTTCATACCTGTATCGAGGACCACGATGTGAGCGGACAGCCCCTTTTCTACCACCTGCTGCCATCGGTACAGGTCCCTGGTGGTGACCTGCCGGACAAAATCAATGCTGTCGTAGGCAGGCACCCTGCTGAGCTCGGCGAGGGCCTCGTCGGTGGTCAGTTCCGAGGTCAGGATGCCCATGGTCACGCCACCGCGGCGCAGACGCCGCGTCAGCGCCCTGGTGTCCACGCCGGCCAGCCCGGGAATGCCGTTTTCCAGCAGGTAGTCGTGCAGGGTCAGTCTGCTCCCCCAGTGGCTGGGCACCGCACAGTGCTCCCTGACCACAAAACCTTTCACCTGGACTCTTGCCGATTCATAATCACTGTCGTTTATCCCGTAATTGCCCACCAGCGGGTAGGTGGGGACCACTATCTGACCGGCGAACGAAGGGTCGGTGAGCATTTCCTGGTAACCGGTCATGCCGGTATCGAAGACCACCTCGCCACAGGTCGTGGTCTCGGCACCGAAACAGTAGCCTTCGTAGACGCTGCCATCTCCGAGCACTAGTATTCCTTTTTTAGCCATCTGTCACCTTTCAGTCCTGCATTATCGCTGTGTTTCTAAACGAAAAGGGGTGTCAGGCCCTCCTTTTCGTCTTTATCGATAGAGCATCATCACGGTAAACGATTTTCCCCTGCGATACGGTGGCCAGCACCTTGCCCCGGAGCGGTTGTCCTTCGAAGGGTGTGTTCTTCCCTTTTGAGGCAAAGGCCCTGGTGTCCACCTTCCATTCCCTGTCGGGGTCGAAGATGCTGATGTCGGCTGTACAGCCTATTCTCAGCGTGCCCAGCTCACCGTACCTGGTGCCAATGACCTTTGCCGGGCCGCAGGTTAGCAGGGAGATGAGCATCATCAGGTCTATCTTCCCCCCGAGTACCAGCGACATCAGACAACCAAAAGCTGTCTCCAGACCGCTGATGCCGAAGGCGGCGATGTTGAACTCGCACAGCTTGTCCACCATGGTGTGCGGGGCATGGTCGGTGGCGATGGCATCGATGGTACCGTCCTTCAGTCCCTGGATGAGGGCAGCGATGTCATCTTTGGTACGGAGCGGGGGGTTGACCTTGGCATTGGTGTCGTAGAAGGAGAGGTGGTCATCCGGGCTTGTGCCCATTACCCTTTCTTCGGTGAGCAGCAGGTGGTGGGGGGTCACCTCGGCAGTGACCGCCACGCCCTTTTCTTTGGCGGTGCGGATGAGCTCCACCGAACCTCTGGTGCTGACATGAGCGATGTGCAGTCTGGCGCCGGTGAGCGCTGCCAGACTGATATCCCTTGCCACCACGGTCTCTTCAGCGGCCGCGGGCATGCCCTTGAGTCCCAGCCGTGCCGATACCCAGCCCTCGTTCATCACGCCGTCCTGGCTCAGGGCTTTGTCCTCGCAGTGGTCTATTATCGGCAGCCCGAGGCGGCTGACATATTCCATTGCCAGCCTCATTGTCCTGGAATTGGCAACCGGTCCACCATCGTCGCTGAAAGCCACCACCCCTGCATCTGCCAGCTCGTCCATTTCCACCAGCTCCAGCCCCTTCCTCCCTTTGGTGATGCAGCCGATGGGCAGGACACGTACACACCCCTCGCTATCGGCCACCCGCTTTACATAGTCCACGACAGCCCTTGTGTCCAGTGGTGGCTCGGTATTGGGCATACAGCAGACGGTGGTGAAGCCACCCCTGGCAGCGGCGAGGGTACCTGTGGCGATGGTCTCGGCATCCTCGAACCCCGGCTGCCTCAGGTGGCAATGGAGGTCAATAAAGCCAGGACAGACGGTCAGCCCCGAAGCGTCCAGGATGATGTCTGCTTCGGTAGCTAAATCCCCTTTTGCCCCCGTGGGTACCCGAGCGGCGATCTTGCCGTCCTCGATCAGCAGGTCGCCGGTTGTGTCCAGTCCCTGTGACGGGTCAATTATACGTCCACCGCGGATGAGCAGTTTAGCCATTACTCATTCCTGCCTCTGGCGACCAGATACAGCAGTGCCATGCGCACTGCCACACCGTTGGTCACCTGTTCTTCGATGACTGACTGCGCTCCCCGGGCCACCTCCGGGCTGATCTCGATGCCCTCGTTCATCGGTCCGGGGTGCATCACCAGCGCATGTGGCCTGGCCAGGGAGAGCCTGGGCTTGTTGATCTGGTAGAGCTGGACATATTCCCTGAGGCTGGGGAGCAGCCCGCTCTGCTGTCTCTCTGTCTGCAGTCTTAATGGCATGACCACATCGGCATCCCTGATGGCCTTCTCCAGCTCGGTCTCCACCTCCACCTGTCCCTGTCGATAGCGGGCGATGAACTCTTTCAGTCCCGGAGGCAACAGTGTTGGCGGACCGCAGAGCACCACCTTTGCCCCCATGGTGGTCATGCCCCACATGTTGGAGCGAGCGACGCGGCTGTGCATGATGTCACCGATTATGGCTATCTTGCGGCCGACGAGGCCGCCCAGGTGTTTTCTGATTGTGTAGATGTCCAGCAGTGCCTGTGAGGGGTGGGCGTGCCAGCCATCGCCGGCGTTGATGATGCTGGCATTGATGTGACGGGCGGCGATATACGGGGCACCGGAATGCTGGTGGCGCATGACGATTATGTCCGCCCCCAGCGCCTGGATGGTAAGCAGCGTGTCCAGCAGGGACTCTCCCTTGGTCACACTGCTCCTGGTGGCATCGAGGCTTACCGTGTCGGCACTGAGGTTCTTGGCTGCCAGCTCAAAGGAGGCACGGGTGCGGGTGCTTGGCTCGTAGAACATGGTCACCACGGTCTTGCCCCTTAGCGTGGGCACGCGCTTCACCTCGCGCTGCAGTACCTCCGCCATGGCGTCGGCGATGTCCATCACCAGTTCAATTTCCTCCCGACTGAAGTCGTCAAGGTCGAGGACATGGTGGTGCCGCCACAGTGCCGTTGACAGTGGCGGTAAAGTCTCTGAGATTGTGCTCCGGGCCCCTTGCTCCGCTGACCTCATGCCGCTCCCTCCTTATTTGGCGATACAATGGTGACCTTATCTTCACCATCGACCTCGGTGACATACACTTTTATCTCCTCGCTCCTGGATGTGGGTATGTTTTTGCCCACATAGTCGGCGCGTATGGGCAGCTCACGGTGCCCCCGGTCTACCAGTACAGCTAACTGGATAGTCCTGGGGCGCCCGAAGTCCATAATGGCATCCATGGCGGCACGGATGCTGCGCCCGGTATAGAAGACGTCGTCCACCAGGACGACCTGCTTGTCGGTGATGTCCACCGGTATGTCGGTAGGGTGGGCAACTGGCTTTAGCGGCCTCAGGGAGATGTCGTCGCGGTAGAGGCTGATGTCCAGAGAGCCGGTGGGGATAGTGTAGCCCTCGATCTCACGGATAGCGGCGGCCAGTCTTTTTGCCAGAGGTACTCCCCGGGTCTGCATGCCCACTAGCACGATGTCCGTGGCACCCTTGTTCCTCTCCACGATCTCGTGGGCAATGCGTACCAGTGCCCGCTTGATGTCCTCCGGGGTAAGCAGTGTCCTTTCAGCCACTAAAAAACCTCCTGCCATCGGGTGGCAAGAGGTCTTTTAGTGGGTAAAGAAAGGAGGTGACGGGCTTATGTATGTATATACCGGTGCGGTGCTCTTTACTCATTATCACCCTTGCCAGCCTCGCTGGACTGACTTAAAGGTTCCTGTTTAAAAGTATAGCACAGGCCGCCGCGGCGGTGCAACAACCTGTACTCATCCGCAGATCGGTGACACCTCAGTGTTAAATTTCTGAGACCGCGAGGGACGGCTACCATCCCCGCTTTTGTTATCCTCTCTCTGGACGGGAGGACTATATATGCAGCTGGCAATACCGGAGGAATATGATTCCCGTCATCCTCTCCCTGGACGGGAGGACTGTATCCTACCCTCTCCCTGGTGGGAGAGGGTAAGGGTGAGGGCAGGACCGTGAAGCGTTTAAGGCCGGTGTCAGCGGTATATTTGAACCGACCACGCCCGCGGAACCGTGGTCGGGCATGCGTGACTGGCAACTAGAAGAACTGGACGATGACCTTGCCCAGCACCGGGCTGACGAAACGGCGCATGAAGCCGAGGAAGCCGGGGCCGTACTTCCGCGAAATTGCCCGCGAAAGGTCTCTGAGGTAGTCACTGAAGCTGTGCTGCTGGAACAGGAGCAACGCCTGTGCCTTGGCGGTGTCGTACCAGTGGAGATAGAACGGCTCCCTGGAGAACTTTTCCCTCGGTGGTAGCGGCAGTCCCATCAGGCCGAGGATAGCCCCCACCATCTCGCCGTAGGACATACGCTGACCGGGGCCGCCGCTGATGACAAAGGTGTTGCCCTTCACCCTGTCGAAGTCGCGTACCGCATTGACTATGGCGGTAGCGGCATCTCTGGGGTGGCAGAACTCCACCGGCGTCTCCGGCGGTGCTGAGAACATCCGCTTGATGTCGGCCAGGGTAAAGTCCAGGTACATGGTAGCGGTGAGACGCAGGACCACGAAGCCTATGCCTGACTCGCGGATCAGATTTTCTGCCTCCAGCTTGGTTTTGCCGTAGACATCCACGGGTCGGGGTGGTGTCTTCTCCGGACACAGCGGCTCACGCAGCTCCGGCGGGCAGCCAAAAACAGCTACCGAGGAGGTGAATACAAACGGCACGGGCTGTGGCAGTCCCTTGACTAAATCGATGAGGTTCCGGGTACCGCCGACGTTCACTTTGTGTGCCAGTCCTGGCCTCTTCTCGGTGAGGGGTGGTAGCACCGCTGCCATATGGACCACGGCGTCTACCTCGCTGAGCGCCGGGGCTATCAGCTGGGATTGGGTGATGTCCCCCCAGTAGACCTCCACCCTCTCTGGAGGCCGCAGCTTTTTCAGGTTGCGCCGGTTCTGGGGTGTGTTCAGATCGAGCACCCTCACACGGTAGCCGCTATCGAGGAAGGCCTGACACACGATGATGCCCAGCCTTCCGGCACCGCCGGTGACGAGCACCCTGTTCACGGTCACCTCCTGCTCTGAAGGCTGTCCGCCGTCCATTCCAGCCAGCGGCTGCGGATGTCCTTTCTGGACAGCGGTGCGGTGTGGTTGCCGCCCGACACCAGCAATGCTTCCTTCGGTGCCGGTGCCACCCGGTACACCAGCGAGGACTTGTGGTATGGCGTCACCCTGTCACCGAGACAGAAGACGAACAGCTTGGCGCATTCGTCCAGCTCTTTCAGGGCGTGGCACATCTTCAGTTCCCGGAGGGCACCGAGGAACTTCTGCCAGTTGACCCTGACGCTGAAGCCGTTGACCGTCATCCACAGACGGCAAACGATGGCGGCGATTCCGTTGAGCCAGGGGAAGGCGCCCTGTCTCGGGTACTCGAGGACGATGTCCTTGCCCCAGTGGCCGTAACTGCTGGTATCGCCATCGGCAGGAAACTCATCGCTGGTCTCCGGTGGACAGGAGAGCAGGACGAGCGCCTCCGGTCCGGCTTCTCTGGCGGCAAAAATGGCCGTCATAGCACCGAGGCTGTGGCCGATGATGGCCGCTCTCCCCGCATCGATCTCGGGCTGACGACGGAGGAATTCCAGGGCATCGAGCACATCTTCTACAGGCAGCCCGTCCATCACGCCACCGCTGTTGCCGTGACCGCGGAAATCGAAGGCGATGCTGGCTATGCCCCGCTCGGCCAGGGCGCGGGCGCAGGGCTCCACTGCTTTCTTACTGGCGCCGAAGCCGTGGCACAGTACCGCTGCCGGCACCGGGCCCGGTGCTTCCGCCGGCAGTGACAGCCTGCCGCTGAGCTCAACTCCGTGATGGCCGAAAACAACATCTTTCTGCTGTACAAGGCTCCTCATCTGTTTTAACCTTTCTGGTCCACTAAATTTCCTCTCCCTCTGAGGGAGAGGAATAAAGTGAGGGTGTCTCACGCTCTGCGGTAGTTTACCCCATTGCCGCTGCCCTGCCATCGGGCGGGCGTCTGGTTTCCCGGCGGTCAAAGTGGCTAAACAAAATCAGCCGTCCGGCGGAGGGGCATCATACTTTTGTCTGAGCGCTCAGCCCGGGCCGAGCCAGCCGAGGATGTTGTCTCCCCAGAGGAGGGTTACCAGCGTGCCCAGTGCCAGAAAGGGACCGAAGGGGATGGCGTCCTTGCGCCCCTTTATCTTGAGCAGCAGCAGCGCCGCTGCCACCAGCCCGCCGGCGATGATGCTGAGGAACAGCGCCAGCAGTACCAGCGGAAAGCCGGTGGCCAGCCCGATAAATGCCGCCAGCTTGACATCCCCCCAGCCCATCCCCCGGGAGATGAGCGCCGGCACGAGGAGAAAGACGAAGCCGACGGCACCGCCGATGGCAGCGCTCTTGAGGTCGGGAAGACCGCTGAGGTGCAGGAAGTGCGCCGCCGTAGCCACGGCAAGGGCAACGGCTATCGACGGGTAGACTATTTTGTTGGGCAGTATCCCGTGTTCCAGGTCGGTTACGGTGAGGACGATAAATATGCTGCCGTAGACCGCCATCACCGGCAGCTGATGGCTGAGGCCGTATTTCCAGAAGAGGAAAGCGAACAGTGCCGCTGTGCCCAGCTCCACCCAGAATATGCGGCGGGGGATGCTTGCCCCGCAGTAGCGGCAGCGGCCCTTGAGGTGCAGGTAACTGATTATGGGGATGTTGTCCTCAGCCTGTAGCCGGCGGCCGCAGCTTTCGCAGTGGGATGGCGGGGAGACTATGGACAGCGACCGCGGCAGCCTGTCGGCGACCACGTTGAGGAAGCTGCCGAAGCAGGCGCCGATGGCAAAGGACAGCAGCAACCAGAGGTAGTCCATTTGCTGTATTATACCTCACCTTTATCTCTGAGGGAGAGGAATAAGGTGAGGGTGAGGACCTGTGTTACCCGCCGGCCACCGGCGGCATTATGTGCAGCACATCGCCGTCTTTCAGCCCGGCGTCCGGCAACTGCCTGACATTTGTCCCGTTGAGCAGCACCAGCGATATTTCCTCTATCCTGCCTGAAAGCTCCACACCCTTCGACCTCAGCCCTTCACGGATGCGGGCACCGAACATCCGCTCCACCTGCTCCAGCGCCTTGCTGAGGCTATCCGCCTCCAGTTCTACGCTTGCCGAACCGGCATAGACCTGCCACAGGCTGTAGAGCTTTACCGTCACCCTTGCCATCTACCCCCTCACCTCCAGGCTCTGCACCGTACCGCCGAGCAGGTCGATCACCACCAGCCGGTTGCGGACGGGCTGGCCGCAGCCGGTGATTATCTTTATCGCCTCCTGCACCTCGAGGGCGGCCACCAGTGCCGGGGTCACCGCCGGGTTGCCCAGCTTCACCTCCATGCCGGTCTCGGGGACAGCGCTTATCGCCCCGTAGATGGCCGACAGTCCCGGGTCCTCGGGGTAGACGGTCATGAACTGTCCTGAGAAGCCGGCGATGCTGCCGTGGATGAACGGCACCTTCAGGCGGCGGCAGGCCTTCTCCACGGCAAGCCGCGAGGGCAGATTGTCCAGCCCGTCCAGGACCACATCGGCGCCCTTGAGAAGTCTGGGGGCATTCTCTTCGGTCAACCTTTCAGTCACCACCTTTACGGTCACCGCCGAGTTCACCCGCCTTACTCTCCTGGCGGCGACGGCCGCCTTGTATTTCCCGATGTCCCTCTCAGTGCACACCAGCTGACGGTTCAGGTTCTGCTCGGCAAAGCGGTCATCGTCCACGATGATGAGCCTGCCCACTCCCATACGTGCCAGCAGCTCGATGATGGTGCCTCCGAGTCCGCCGGCGCCGACCACCGCGGCGCATGACCTGAGCAGCTTCACCTGCCCCTCGGTGCCGATGGTGCCGATGTTGCGCAGGTAGCGCTGGGGGATGGCGCCCTGCTCCAGGAGCATGGCTTCAGCGGCTTTCAGGGAAAGACGTTTGGCCTTGGCCAGCGTCCTGATAGTCTCAAGGCTGATGACCGACGAATGTTTCTCCATCGCTTCCGTACCGCGGGCTGGGCCGCGCTTATTACCGCGCCATTATAATAGCAGAACCGAAGACGCCCGGCACAGTTGCCGTATACGGGCCGTGGGGGATGGAGCGGCGAAGACAGCGCCGTCGCTGCGCTGACGACGGGTGTACTAGTACCAAAGTACTAACACGATGTATTACCAATTTGTCAGCTTCGGCCCGCCCTGCAGCCTTGACAATGGCGAATCGGGTATGTATTATTGAATTTGAGAGAAATCGCCGCAAAGGCGATTAAGGTGTTTTTATAAAGGAGGTAACGGCGATGAAAAGGTTAGCGCGATGGTTCCGGTACGGTGAAGCGGGCTTCACCCTCATCGAGTTGCTGGTGGTCATCTCCATCCTCGCTGCCCTGGCGGGCGTGGTCACCATCGCGGTGACACGGTTTATCGGCAGGGGCGAGGAGCAGGCTTGTGCCACCGACCTGCACAATGTCACCACGGTGACCTCGGCATACCGGTGGGAGGAGGGTGCATGCCCGGCGAGTGTAGATGATCTAATCACTGGTGGCTATCTGATGGAGGAGCCGCTCGGTTCCTACACCATCACCGAGAATGCTGACGGCGAATGTGTGGTCACCCAGACTGCATGTCCGCAGTAACACCAGGGAACAGGTGACCGTGTTTCTGTAACGGTGCGGCATCCCGGCGTGGCCGGGTGCTGGGGTTCCGAAGATTATTGCGGAGCTATCGGGGGAGGCTGGCAGGTCTTCCCCGATTTATCTTTTGTGCGGTAAGCCTACTTGACCAGTGATAGGGTGAACTGCCACTCGTTGTATTTGACCTCTTTCATTTCCTTGATGGCGACCTGTGAGAACCTGCCGCTGTCGCGGAGCGCGGTGATGTAGCCCAGGATAGCGTCCTCGGAGGTGGCGGTACCGCTCACCTCTATTTCAATTTGCGGTGCGGTATCGGTGCCCACGGCGGACTTGTCCGAGCAGGTAATCTGTGTCAGCCTGAGCGTGCCGCTGGTGATGGCGGTGGTCATGGTGCGGATATCGCCGATTACATCCGCCCTCTGTTTCCGAGCGACATCGACCGGTCTCTTGAAGACGTCTAGCTGTGCCTGAGCGGCGGCTATCTTCGCCTGGAGTTCTTTGAGCATTTTCTCCGTGCCCTGGCGCACCCTTACCCGTATCTCAAGTGCCTTCACCTGAGACTGTAGTTGCTGTGTCTGTCTCACCTGGGCTACCGTGAGCGACGCCAGCCAGAGGAAGACAAAGGCGGCGATGAGGACGAATCCCCAGAAGGCGTACTGGCCCACGGGGCGGCGTCTGGGCAGGTATTTTTCCGGCAGGGCATTTATCGTCAGGCGCATGGAAAGGGTCTGCTGGCGCACCAGGCGGAGGCCGAGCCCGGCAGCGGCGGCATACCTGGTGAGGTCGAGCGAGGAGTGGGAGAGCGATGGCGGCTCGAGCGGCGGCCTGCACTGGTATCCGGTAGCCTCAGCCAGCCCGGGGAGCTCGCCGTTGACGATGACCGGGATGTGGCTCTGCGGGGTTATCGGCGCCTCCTTGTGGCTGGCGTTGTAGAAGTTGACCGTCCGTTCCAGTTCGTCCTTTACCTCAGCAGTCCTGCTGTAGATGTCATCGGCGGAGAAGGGTACGGTGCGCACCAGCACCGGGATGCCGCCGAGCACGATGACGATATCGAAGCTGGCGGCCTGGACGTCTATGATAATAGTATGGGGGTCTTCGGCAAGGCGTGCCACCGCCAGCGGCCTCGGCTCCAGTATTACCGGGCGGAGGCCGGCGGCACGCAGGGTATTCACCATGGTGTCAATGACTTCGCGGCGGACGCCGAGCAGGCACAGGGCGGTCTCGTCCTGGGAGATGTTCACCGCCTGCCACGAGGTGTAGAGCTCGTCCAGCGACACTGGCATGTTTTTCTCCAGCTCGATGATGGCGGCGTCCTCAAGCATCTTTGAGGAGACGCGGGGGATGCTGACCATGCGATAAATGGTGTGCAGTCCGCTGATGGTGCCGGCAACCTCCGTTTCGACAATGTTGTTGCCGGTGAGAAGGTCCTTCAGTCGCCCCGCGAGCGCCTCGGGCTCCCTGACGATGCCATCTTTCATCCATCCGGGTTCCAGTGGCAGGGTGGTGGCCAGCACCACCGCCTTCTTTTTCAGCACCAGGGCCCTGATTTCGCCGTCGGCAAAGTCCAGCAGTATCATTTTGTCTTCTCCTGAGGGTAGCACAGCACCAGGAGCGACAGCTCACAGGTGTCCTCTGTGCCCTCCTCGCTGTGGATGGTGAAGGCTGCTTTTTTGATGCGGGCGGTGGGGAACTGCCTGTCAAGCGCCAGCAGGAAGTTCTGGAAATGGGCTACCTGCCCCTTGAGACTCAGGTCTACGTTAAGTACCGTGTCTACCATCTCCTTCGGCGCGGGGCCCTTGGCCTTCTCCTTGGGTGGCTGCAATTTGGTGACGGAGACCTTGGTGTTGGTTACGGTGGCGCCGTTCTCCTTTGCCAGTTCAATGAGGTCGTTGACCAGTTCGGGGACATGGCTGGGGTCGGGGTAAATGGCCCTGGTAGCGGCGGTCTCCTCCTCTATCCTCGTCAGCTCTGTCTCCAGCTTTACTTTGGGCGTCTCCTCCGCGTCAAGCACCTTCTGCAGGCTGGCAAGCGATGCCTGGAGCGTTGCCCGCATCTTCGGTTGCTGGTAGTAGATGAGATAGGTGGGCAGGAACATGGCTACCAGGATGGCGAGGATGAGGACGGTCTGGCTGGTGCGGCTGAGCCTGGGGAGCCTCTCCAGTATGCCCTTTTTCTTCCTGTCTTCTTCTTTTCTGTCCCGAGATACCACTGCCGTGCTGTCGAATATGTTCATTTCAGTGTAACATGGCAAAGCGAAGAAAACAAGGGGGCGTCTTTCCCCCTCACCATTATCCTCTCCCTAAAAGGGGAGGGGATATACATATAAGCAGCTTGGGCAGCCCAGACGGTAGTGCCCTCCCCCCAAAGGGGAGGGGGTGTGCAGTATCGGCCCGTCTTGCCAAAAAAGACGCCTCTGCTATGGTCCTGGCGCCGCGGGAGGGCGATGGAACTGGTGCTGTTCTGTCCCGCGGGGGCGTGTGTTATTCCACCCTGAAGTCAATAACGCCGCCGACGGTTATCTCGCTGCGGAAGGAGAGGATGATGTACACCAGGTTCCAGACATCGGTATTGGTGGGCATCCTGATCTCTGCTTCGGTGTCGCCGGGGTTGATGATGCCGCCGCCGGCGGTGAAGGTATCTATGTCGACGCCCTCATGGGTGGTGGCGTCCTGTCCCAGCACATTGGATATCCCGTTCCAGACATTGTTCACATAGTACCCATCGCTGAGATTGTAGCCGTTCACCCGGAAGTAGTCTCCGCTGTAGTGGTAGTCCCCCTCGGTGACGAAGGCGGTCATTCTGGCGGCCTGCGGGTCGGTGGCGACATCATCAGGGGCGAGGAAGCCTCTGATGTTGAACACCAGCGTCCCGTACTGGATGCAGTGTCTGAACTCATCAAAAAGGTAGAGGTGGTGCCCCAGTGTGGAGGGACTGGAGTAGATGATGATTACCGACCATCCGGCGTGCGACCACTCGTCCTGGTCACCATCGTTTTCGTAGCCCGAATCGCGCTCATTACCGTCTCTGGGACTGCCCAGAGGATAGCGCGTGTAACCGGCGACGGTCTCGTTCTGGTGGTTTGCCGTCCAGTTGTAAAGAGCGTACCGGTAGGTGGTGGACTGGTAGTTGGGGCTGACATCCCAGTGTCCCACGGTATAGGTCCCGTTCCCGTAGAACGGCACCCCCTGACCTTTGAAGAAGTCCACCACCTGGTTGGTGACATCGGCGAAGCAGGAGTATGACCAGCCGTGGGGGCTGGAAGAAGAGCCGTTGGGCATCACCTGTGACACGCTGGCGGTGACGGTGGTCTGGAATTCCGTTACCCCCACCTTCACCCTGAAGGAAACCTTGTTGACGTTTTTCTGAGCTGGCAGGGCGGTCCTTTGTTCCTCGGTATAGCCCCAGATGTTCCATGGCTTGCATTTCCAGCCCGACCAGTAGAGGAAGATGCGCTCCACAACGGCGTCTTCAGGGATGGACACCGGTTGTCCCGGGCCCACGGTCACCGAGGTCTCCTTGTACAGCCGCTCGCGCCTGTCCCTGTCCCCCCACCAGCCGCCATCGTTATCGTGGTCGCGCATCAGGGTGATGCCGGTAGCCTGATAGTCGCCGTTCAGGGCGGAGCCCAGCGGCTGGAACTCCTTCTTGATGACATGGCAGGTGACGGTGGTCTGCTTCTCCTGTCCGTAAGGGGCCCGTGAGGTGATTTCGATTATCTTCTTGGAAGTGTCCCAGGAGAGCTTGATTGCATCCTGGTCGGTCACCGTCCAGGAGAAGGCATCGGTCATCTCTTGATTGGGGGTGAACTCGAAGGTGACGATTTTCTTTGTCCCCTGCGCGGGGAGGTCATCATAATCGATGCCCGAGCCGTAGTCCCAGACCACGGCGGTGCCGCTCTTGTGCATAAAGGTCTGGGGCACTTTATAGCAGGGCTGTCCGGATGCCTTCTCCAGGTTGCTGGAGCCTGCGACATATTCGAACCCGGCGGGCAGCCAGCAGCCGATTTTTCTGACAAGGAGGGTGCCCAGTGTCCCATCGTATATTATGCTGATGGTGTAGATGCCGCGGCTGCCGTCGGCGCTCTGGTCGGTCTTGCCCCCGTAGGTGACCAGGTGGTCGCTGGGCGTCCGCCCCTGCTGGGGACTCGGTTCCTCCAGGTCTTCCAGCACCCAGATGGGACTTATACTCACTTCCGCCTGGCGCTGGTTGACGGTGACCGTGTTGGCGGGGTTGTCGGAATCATGCATGATGTAGGAGTAGGGGTCATGGGCATAGGTCTCTTCTGTCCAGTCGCCCAGGAGCCAGTCCGGCAGGTAGTCATACCGTACCTTCCACAGCCCGTCCTCAGCCCCGGCGTCGGCGGCGTAGAAGTCAAACACTTTGCTTTCGATGACCTGACTGGCCTTTATATTTCCGCTGATGAAGTTGAGCAGGGGGACGATGACCAGCCCGCCGATGATGAGCAGCACCATCGCCATGGGCAGTGCCTGTCCCGACTGGCTATGCACAAGTGCCTTCAGAGGCCCAGCCCGTCCCATCAGCTCCCTCCCACCCAGGCGCGTGGCCTGACGATATACACCTGCTGTATCCGGGTCATCCTGGTGCCCACCGAGGTGATGGTGACTGTTAGCTGCCCATGTTCACTGTCCCATTCTGCTTTGGTGAGTGTGGGGTCTGGATTGATGTATTCAGCGACCACGGACGGCTGGCTGCCGTTGATGCTGCGCTGGATGGTGTTTCCTGCCAGCGTGTAGTCAACGACATAATTGCTGCCATCCCAGTCTGTCCAGGACAAGGAGACCAGGACGCCGGGGGTACTGGTGGTCGCCGTCTGGGCCATCAGCCCATCGCGGAGGAACTGATAGCCGGCGTTCTGCACATGGCGCAGATGGAGGTTCAGCTCCGTGTCCCAGGAGCTCAGCTTCATTATGGTGATAGCTGCGGCTGAGGTAGGACCTATTACCAGGCCCAGTATGGCCAGCGTGGTCAACACCTCGACAAGGGTGAAGCCGAGTTCACTATTGCGCCGCGCGGCACCTCTCAGTACCTCTGGAAGCACTTATAGCCCTCCAGCGTAAACACTTCGTCGTCATGGTACCTGACGGTGATGACTATCTTCTGAAGTCCGTCATCGTTGACGGTGCTGTCCCCCCGGGGGTTGAGCCGCACAGCGACGATTTCTAAATCGTAGCCTGCCGGCAGCCCGGTCAGCTCCTGGTAGTCACCGTCAACTTTGTAGTCCTGGAGCTTGATATACTCCAGTTGTGACTTGGCGAGGCTTTCTGCGGTGGCCATTTTCTGTACGGTAAAAGTGGTGCGGGCAGCGGTGCTCATGGCTGTGAGGAAAGTGGCGGCAATCATAGACAGGATAGATATGGCAATGAGGGTCTCGATGAGGGTCATGCCGCACTGCCCTCTTCCCCACCTGCCGCGGTTGGCCGTTCTTTTTGCCAGACCTGCCACTGTACCCCGGTCAATCGCCATAACCTACACGCCCACCTGTCCGCGCGTCTTTATTCTAAAGCGACGCTCATATAACAGTGCTACTTAAGTACTATATCACGACTTGTTGGAGAAGGCAATAGGGTGGGACTTAATTCGATAATGGTGCCGTCCTTTTCCGGGGAGCTAGCTCTGGCTTCGTCTAAGAAAACCCTGGCCCGCTCTATCCCTCTCACTGGCGGGAAAGGGATGAAGGCCGCTGCCCAGAATTAGGTGCGACTTTCCCCTCCCTTTCCCTTGAGGGTGGAGCCCTGTGGAATTATTGGTTGCGGTTGTTGGTGATGAGGTAAGTACGGACCTGGGGCTCGCCGCTGCTCCCGCTGTCATCATCCCCCAGACCGGGAAAATCGAGCCCCTTGCCCGTAGGGTCAGTCCAGATAATTCTGCCGTTTTTCATCTCCACCGCAGAGTCTCCAACGATGGCACCGTAAAAGTCACCGTTGGGCTGGACATTGGCCTTCCCCTCCACGGACATGACAAGGATGAAGTCATCAGAAACGATGCTTGGTTGAAAGTTGATGTCGCCTATGGCGATGATACATCCCGGGCCTTTAAGCGGGACACCTGAAGCGAAGTTGATGCTGCCTTCGACGAAGATGGTCTGTTTGTTGAGGTCTAACGTGTATTGCTTCGTGCCGGACTCACGGGCTTCAAAGTTACCGGTAACATAAATGGTGCCGTTGAGCCTCAGCGTTGGCGTGCCCGTCTTGTTATCGATTGCCAGGTTGCCATTCCGGTAGAGTGGGCCTATACCTCCGGGATAGTCGCTGGCGTATATGGTGGCATAGGGGAAGGGGTTGTTCTTGTCCACCTGGTTGCCGTAGAACTGCTTCAGTTCAGCGGCCGTAGGCCAGTTCGTCTGGCATTTTGCATACAGGTTATCATAACTGCTGTTGTTGATTTTGGCCTCGCCGCAGTCATCGCAGTAGTAGATGTCGCCATCGATGTCGCTGTTCAGCACGGTAACACCGCAGTCGCTTGTCATAGCCCCTATGGCGAGGTGGGAGAAATTGAGGAAGTATATATCTGACTGGATCCGGGTGGTGGATCCACGGATCGTGGTGGCGGTGGAGATGACCCTGTAGATGCGGTCGCCCAGGTTGGTGATGGTGACCTCCACCGATGCCACTCCGTTGATATGCTCGTCGCTGTCGGGGAAGTCCAGCGTTATGGTGGCCTCTTCTGGTGGCTGTGCCGGGGGCAGCATGGACGGGTCAGCCTTCATAGCCCACAGGGCGTACTGCATACCGGCTTCTGCGGCGTAATACCTGTAGTCGTAGTCTTCGATGGTACGGCTGTAGGTCATGCCGCCTTTCATAAGCGCCAGGAGCGGCGTGACCAGAAAACCGCCGAGCATGAGCAGCACCAGCGCCATGGCCAAGGCCTGTCCCTTCTGGGAATTGGGCAACCGTTTTATGTTCATCATCCGTGACCTCAGTTACAATATTGCCTGTTGTCCTGCCTCACCGGGCAGTTACCTCTGGGGACATCGCGGGGTGGCCTGGTAGTACCTTCTCACCTCCTTTGCCTGCGATGCCCGCGGTTGGGAGACTATGGTGATGGCATATGAAGGGATGCTAGAGCCGGCAGTATGCTGTACAATAGCCACTTCGACATTTTCAGCTACTACCATCGCCCTGCCGGTCTCTTGCTCCTCTCTGATAAGCCTATACGAGCCATCCGGGGCAACCTCCTTCCTGTAGACCACGGTTATGGTCTCGGCGTCGTTCTGCGGCTGCGTGAGGGTGAGCAAAACAGGGTTGCCATCTCCAAGTTGCACCCTCGACATATTGATATCGCGGCTGAGCCATGAACCTGCATTCTGTACCTGTTGCAACGCTATGGCCTGGGCGTCAATGGGCCGCGTGAAACGGAAAATTGTGGTTATAGTCAGGGCGGCGGCTGCTGCTATCGCCGTGGCCAGTGCGATGGAGACCACAAGCTCGATGAGAGTGACTCCTTTTTCCTGTGTCAGCCGCCGGCACCGTGTTCGAGACCATGCCGCCGGACGATGACAGTGTTTCCATATGGCCCAGCCTGTGTTGCTTCGAAAAATCATTCTTTTATCTTATAGCCCGAGACTTGCAGCACATCGCGGTTGTTGTGTTTCACGGTCACCGTTACCCTCTGGAGCCCTTTGTCTGTAGCAGCTTCTGTGCCGCTGCCATCGATGCAGACGGCGGTGACGGCGATGCTGTAGTCCGCGGGGAGTTGACCAGGGTCAAGGGACTGGTACTGCGGACTGGGACAGCTATCACCGATGTATGGCTGGCTTTTTACATATTCGAGCTGCGACCTGGCCAGACTTTCTGCCGTGGTCCTCCGTTCGCTGATGGTAAGCGTATTGTACAGCGTGTTCAGCCCCGTGAGGGAAGCCAGCGCCACCGCAGCCAGGATACTGAGGGCGATAATGGTCTCAATAAGCGTCGTCCCGCCGTGCTGTGGTGGTTTCCTTAAGGGCCTGTACAACGACATCTTTATTTGACCAGTTGCAGGGCGCCGTAAATGGGCATGAAAACGGCGAGGGCAAGGAGGCCGACAAAGGCACCGATGGCGATGGTCATTACTGGCTCGATGAGGCCGATGATAGTCTGGGTGCGCCGGTCAGCCTCGATCTGGTAGTTCTCGGCGACGACGTTGAGCGTCTCATCGATGGTACCGGTCTCCTCTCCGACCCTGGTCATCTCCACCATCAGGGGCAGGAAGATTTTTCTCCCTCTCATCGGGGCGGCCAGCCCCCGTCCCCGCATCATGTCGTACTCTACCTGCTTGAGTGCCTCGGCGATGACTGCATTTCCGGTCGCCTGGGTGGTCAGCTTTATCACCTCGGTCATGGGCAGACCGGAGCGGAACAGCAGTGCCAGGTTGCGGCAGCAGCGGGAAAGCTCGGTAAGGTGGAGCAGCCGTCCCACAAGGGGTATCTTCAGCAGGATACCGTCGCGGATGCGGCGTCCCCGCGGTGTCCTGAAGAAAAGGAACAGCAGCAATACCAGGGCCACAAGGCCGGCCATGAGGTAAAGACCGTTGTCCCTGATGAAAGTCATGCCGGAGATGAGCAGCTTGGTGGTTATAGGCAGGTCGCCGCCGAGGGCAGAGAACATCTGAGTGACCGGCGGCAGCAGGACAAACACCATGATGACACCGACCACAATAGCCATGACGAGGACGATCAGGGGGTACATCATCGCCTGCTTCAATTTACCCATGGCGGTAATCTCCCGCTCGATGTGGTCAGCAAGACCGCGCAGGACAGCTTCCAGCGAGCCGGTATGCTCGCCGACGCCGATCATACGGCTGTAGAGCGGCGGGAAGGCGTTACGGTGCTGTGCCAGCGCCGACGAGAACGACCTGCCGGCACGGAGTTCATCGATGACTCTGGCCAGGGTGGTCTTCAGCGTCTTGTCCGAGGTCTGTGATTGCAGGAGCTCCAGTGCGCTGATAATGCCTACCCCTGCCTCGAGCAACAGCGCCAGCTGGCGGGAGAAGAGCACCAGCTCTTCTTTCTTGACCGGGGCCTGCAACAGGCGGCTCAGGTCGGGAAGGAGGCGGGCCTCAGGCTTGAGGCTGACCACACGGTAGCCGATGGTGCTGAGCATGTCGATAGCCGCCCTTTCATCTACGGCGGCCAGCTTGCCCTTGACCATCCTCTTGTCCTGTGTGTAGGCCACGTATGAGAAGTTCATATCCCCTAACCTGCTGTATAAGCGTTACGCAGCACCTCGTAAGGTGTGGTGACCCCCGCCTTTGCCTTGAGCATTCCGTCCTTAGCCAGGGTCACCATGCCCTGCTCTATTGCCTTGGCGCGGAGTTGTGCCGGCGTGGTCCCGGTGACCAGCATCTGTTTTAGCTCGTCGGTCAGTTCCAGTATCTCGAAGATGCCCGTCCTGCCCAGATAGCCTGTGTAGGTGCAGGCCTTGCAGCCGGCGCCATAAAGGAACTCAGAGCGCTCTTCGCCCAGCTCCCGGCGGTAGGCCAACTGCTCCACCATGGGCACGGTGACCATGCGGGCGCAATGCGGACAGACGCGGCGCACCATTCTCTGGGCGACTATACCGACGACCGCAGAGCAGATAAGGAACGGCTCCACACCCAGGTCAAGGAGGCGGAAGAGCACACCCACGGTATCGTTGGCATGGACGGATGAAAGGACGAGGTGTCCGGTGAGCGCTGACTGGACGGCGATCTCGGCGGTCTCGCGGTCGCGGATCTCGCCTACCAGTATGATGTCGGGGTCGAGGCGGACTATGGAGCGCAAGCCACTGGCAAAGGTGATGCCGGCGCGGGGGTTGATCTGTATCTGGTTGATGCCCTCGAAGCGGTACTCCACCGGGTCTTCGATGGTGATGATTTTGCGCCCCACCCTGTCGAGGGAGTTGATGGCGGCATACAGCGTGGTGGTCTTGCCGGCGCCGGTGGGACCGCTGATGAGCACCATGCCGTAGGGCACCATGAGCATCTTTTCCAGCTTTTCCCGGCTCTCAGGCAGCAGCCCGAGCTGTGGCAGCGAGAGCACAGCCACGGACTTGTCCAGCAGGCGGAGCACCGCCATTTCGCCGTGGACGGTGGCGATGGTGGCAACACGCAGGTCGATGTTCTTATTTCTGGCACTGAAAGAGAACTGGCCGTCCTGGGGACGGCGGGGGTCGGCGATGTTCATGTTTGCCAGGATCTTAATGCGGGAGATGAGGGGGCCATGGGTGCCCAGGGGCAGCGAGCTTATCTCGTGCAATATGCCGTCAATGCGGAACCTGATGCGCACTTTGTCCGTCTCAGGCTCAATATGGACATCAGAGGCCCTGGACTTTACCGCCTCCTCCAAGATGCGGTTCAGCGCCTTGGCTACCGGGGAGTCCTCGGCAACGGCGACAGCAGCCAGTCTATCCGCCGCCTCTGCTTCTACAGTTGTGGTGGTGCTGCCGAAGAGCTGGGCGATCTCGCCGAAGGCCTTGTAGTTGAAGTCTATGGCCTCTTGTATATCGGCGAGCTTGGCTTCCACCGGCTCGATGCGCTTCTTGGTGCGTGCCGACAGGGCCTCTATGGCCATGATATCATCGGGGTTTACCATGGCCACACGGAGGGTGTTGTTGCGCACCTCCAGCGGGACGACGTTGTATTTGCGGGCGATGCTCTCCGGCACCAGTTGTAGTGCCTCCGGCGTCGGTGCCTGAAGCAACACGTTCAGACGGGCAACGCCGCTGACCATTTCTTCGGTGGTCATTCTGCCTTCGGTCTTTTCCTTTACTGTCTCTTCTGCCATATCGAAATTTCGTATAGGTCACATTTTATGTCAGCGCTTCAGCACTGTCAACCTCGATGACCTTTATCCTCTGGTATTCGGCGAATTGCCTGGCCTCGGTGCTGAGGCGGGGATAAACCAGTATTGCCTTATCGTGTATATTGGCATCGTATGCCCTGGTATCGAAGGCAGAGACGGCATCGAAGCCGACCTCGTCGTCTGCACTGATGATGCCTATAGCCAGGGTGTGGGTAAGGATACCGTCATCGTAGCAGGCGAGCACGTGGAAGCGGTGCTCTGCCCCCGACCTGCCCTGGATGGTAGCTCCCTCTTCCACCCTGTAGCCCACAGTTTTTAGGTGTTCTATCAGTTGGGCTTTTGATTTGAATATGCCAGGCTGTTGTCCGGTCTTTGTCGGTGCTACAGCGCTGCCTGCCGAGGTAAGGAATGTCTCCAGCTCCGTGCCCTCGAAGAGGCGTATTTTCTGGCGGAGGGCAAACTGCCTTGCCGGAGGGGAAAGGCGCGGGATGACCACCAGCACCTTATCGTGTATGCCGAGGTCGTAGGTCTTATTGTCATAGGTGAACACCCTGTCCAGTCCCACCTCAGGTGCCCTGCCATCAACGAGCACATCTACGGCGATGGTGTGGGTGATGAAGCCATCATCGCGACGGGCGACGATATCGAACGTATGTCCGGAGCCAGACTTACTGGCGCCGTTCAGTGCGGCACCCTCACCGACTTCGTAGCCACGGCCCCTGAGAAAGTCGAGCAGCCGCTCCTTGGAACCAAGTTCAAATTCGAGCCAGCGCTTCCTCTCCTCATTGAGGCGGTAGGAGTAGACAAAGGTCTCGTTGACGTCTTTTTCCAGAAAGAAGCGGGAACAGTTGAGGCACTGCCAGGTGGTCAGCGGCTGACTGAAGATACTGCCACAGCTGTGACACTGGTAGTTTATCCCTATGCTCTGGTAGTCTGTACCGAGGAACTTCAATTCCCGGTGGCATCTGGGGCAGATATACCTGCTATCATGGATGTACTCTTCTTCAAGGCTCAGGTTGCCGCACTGGAGATGCTCCAGTATCCGCCCTCTGGCGATGTTCCACGAGTAACATTTGGGGCAGCCATCACTGGCCTTCAGGTTGGGCGATTGACATTCGGAGCAGAAGAGCAGGCGGCTGTGCGGGTGTTTTTCCAGCAGTGCCCCGGCGGTGAGGGACTCCAGGAGCTGGCGGGCCTGAGGTGTGGACAAAGCGAACAGCCTTTCCAGTTGTGGATAGGCGAAACCAAGCTCTGATGAGAGGTCAATGGACGGTTTTATCTCTGTTATTTCTCCTGCGAGCAGCCTTTCCATCAGGCCCCTGACAACAGGGTCTTCTCTTACGGATAGTGTTGGCATCTGTCCTCCCGTGAGACTGCCTTATCGCTCTACCATAGAATAGACCAACTCTGGCATATATGCAACCAATTCGTCAAGCAGTGGCCTGGGGATTTAGTCGTGAGCGAGGTAGCAAATTAGTACTACCCGTGCAGTTTTTGTAAGTTTTTTGCGCCGAAGGGCTACAAAAGGACTTTGGTGTGGTATAATAAACCAAGCCCATGGGGGGGAAAGCAACCGTCTGGGTGCGTATTCTTCTCACCGTCCTGCTCGTGTTCGTCCTGTTTCCCTGGGTGGATCCTGTGCCTGCGTCAGCTGACCCCGGCAAAATGACCTGGTCCATCGTTGATACCCCTGCTCCCAGCAAGAATGACAGTGTGGTCGTCCCGGGCAGTGAGATAAATGCCATGGCAATCGGTGCAGATGGCACGACCTTCTACGTGGCTGACACTCCCAATAAAAAGCTTTACAAATCGACCGACGGAGGTGTGACCTGGAGGACAGATGTTTCACAGGAGCTGTTCAGTGCCGCCGGTGGTGAGGTGCACATCTGGAATGCGGTCATGGCTCCGGACGACGTCAATTTGGTGGTGGTGGTCACGGACTATGATGCTATCACTGTGGGCCCTAAGAGAGTGTTTATCTCACAGGACGGCGGGCAAAGCTGGGATGCCGTTGACACCGGACTTGCGCTTGCCCCGGGCGAGTTCATCGGGTGCCTGGACATCTCAGTGAAATACGGCGAGTACCGAGATATCGCCATCGGCACCAGAAATGGCAGCGCAGGCGGGAGGGTGTGGGTGCTCAAGGTAGGGGTGGTGGCCCCAGCCTGGGTGGACCAGAACCTGACAGGGACCGGTGCCGGAGATGTGGTGGCGGTACGGTTTTCGCCCAGCTACACATCTGACTGGGGGGTCATCGCCGTGGCGGTGAATACCAACGGCGCATATGTCAATCTGGGGGCAAGAGACACGGTGGCACAGGTAACTCGCTGGAACGGCGCTGCTGGCTACACCGGTTACCCCGTACGGCTGAGGGCCAGCGGGGAGACGCAATACCCCAGGCTTGCCAACGTGATAACCGTTGACCTGGAGCTGCCAGCAAACTTCCTGGCAGCGGCGACCGCTGGCGATTCGCCGAGGCGCCGTTATTTTATCGGCATCAATACCACCGGCAATGTCGGCTACCTGTACCGGGTGGACAACACCAGTGTCCGCAATATCACACCGCCAATATCGCCGCCCGGCAGCGGCGTCTTCAGCATCGCTTATTATGGCGATTACAGTGATGGTGAACTGCTCGCCGGCGAGGTGGTGCCTTATACCGGTGGGTGGGTGCGGATATGGCGGACATCAAACCCCACTTACGCCTATCCTTACTGGCAACCCTCACAGCCGGAATACTGCTCGCCCACCGGGGGCTTTGGCACCGGATATGCTAACGCTATCGTTGGGTGGCATCCCGACGGCGGACGAGCCTATTGTGGTACCAGTTCGGCAGCACTGACAACCGGGGGCACGAGCATAAGCGACCCGAACAGGTGGCCCGGGGCACTGCTCACTGTGCCGCCGCCGGGAGACGAGTCTGCCTTCTCGGTGAGCCCGTGCTCGGAGTGGTACGAAATGCAGCTAGCCTTGGCGGGCAAGCAGATGACTTCGAATCTTGCTGAGCGCTGGACACAATTGGGCCTGGTGGACAGCAATATGCAAAAGCTTTGCGATGTGGCGGCGCTCAATGTGCCTGAACCCAAGCCCGGTGAGGAAATGGTGGCCGACTATGAAATACTGTACCTGGCTTCTTTGAGCGGCAACTTGTCCTACAGCATCTGGCGCAGCACCGGTCTGCCCCCTGGGCAGCGTTGGGAACGGGTGATGTGGCTGCCGAGCAATAACGCCGGCGGGGGTATACTGCTGCGGGTGAGGCAGCCACATTATGAGGACAAAGCCAGGAGCCAGGTGGTCATCTATGGCGAGGTGGGGTGGAGGGATGTGGGCTATTCCGAAGATGAAGGACAGTCGTGGACAGTTATCCCCGGCGACCTTGATACTGATATAGTTGACCTGGCGCTGGCACGCGACCGGACGTTCTATGTGCTTTCCAGTGTGGCTGTCTACCGTTATTCCAGGGTCGGCAGGAACTGGGAGACGATAAAAGTATACACCGACTTTCCCCGCAATCACACCATTGCAGTGCCGCTGTACAAAAGCGGGGAAACCGATATAGAGGAGGACTGGGTGATAGTCGGGGAAGCAGGCCCCCCGGATGGCTACGGGAGGGTGGCCTATGCCGATTTTGCCCAGGCGGTGACAAAGTTCCAGCCGCCGGTGGAGGAACGGAAGCCTGTACCAGTTGAAGGCAATGTGCATGTCATCACCGACGACCGATTTGAGGCGAACAGAACCATATATGCTGCCAGCCACGACGTTGCTACAGGTAGCACGGGCAAGATCTACCGCTGGGTAATCGGCAAAAGCAAGGACTGGGAGGACCTGGGCCCACCGAACTCCGCCTTCTATGGCCTGGCGATGCGTAATGATATCTTGTACGGGGCGTGGGCAAAGGATGAGCTTTTAGACATTCCCGGTGACTATCACGGGGGTGTCGACCGCACGCTGTACTCCCGTGCTCCCGTGCCACCTCCGCCGGAGTGGGACTACCTCATCGAGGGACTTCCTGACACGGGCATGGTCACTTTTACCCCTGAGCCGAGCTCGCTC
>FWPV01003120.1_pt1 | contig 38456 bp, 42 predicted proteins | sample 2228371 | NCBI WGS metagenome assembly FWPV01 (sample SAMEA103939776, study PRJEB20133) | metagenome
CTTCATTGGCATCGATTGTAAAAAAGCCGCCCACCGGAATGAGCAGAATATCTACCGGAACCATCTCCTTCGTTACCTTTTCGTCGAGAACATGGCCCAGATCGCCTAAATGACAGACCTGAATGCCATCCACCTGGAGGACGAAGATGGTGTTCTTTCCCCGTTCGCTACCTTTTGAGGGATCATGATACGCGCTGACTCCTTTGATAGAAATGCCCTGGATCGTCTTGGACCCGATTCCCTGAACCACCTGTGGCCTGCCAGGGAGGCTTTTGGTGTCGTTGTGATCGGCATGATCATGGCTGACCAGGGCGATGTCTGCCTGATCGTTGATCTTCCCATAGGAGAGCTGTCCTCCAAAGGCACCAGGTTCATAGGGATCGAGGATGATCTTCGTTCCTTGATCAGAAGTGATTAAGAACGCCGCATGGCCGTACCATTTGATCTTCATAGCAACCTCCCTCGAGTGAACAATGAATCATAAACAATGAACAATGGACAATGAATAATGGACGATGGACAATGAGCAGAAGATTCTATTTTTTCTTTAATTTGACCTGGACGGCCTTTTTCTTCCCTTCCATCGTGCCTTTCTTGTCCCGTCGGTCGTCAATCCGTATGGTGGTGAGCACCCTCTTGACCCCTTTCTTAAAAGGCGTCTCATGCATTTTCATAACAACGCGGATCAATTCTTTGAGATCTCCTTCGAGATTGGATCCCATGGAGGTGAGCTCGTGTTTGATCTTCTTCTCTTTCTCCAACACTCGAACACAGTCTGCCACATAGGCGCTGAGGCTCGTCCCGGGGGTTCCGATCGGAACGATGCTGACATCAAGAATAGCCATCGTATGAACCTCCATTTAAATTTTTTCTATTATAATTACCATTGACTTCTCTCCTTGTCAACGCATTTTAAAAAAGTCTTTCCCTTTTCGAAAAATTGTATTAACATAATGTCTGAGTGGCGATGAATCCACAACAAGAAGTTTCCATTTTTATTGCCTTCACAGCGGGGGTCCTCTCCTTTGTCTCTCCCTGCGTTCTTCCTCTCGTTCCATCTTACATCACCTATGTGACGGGGGTTTCCTTCAAAGAGCTGACCGAAGCCAAGGACAGAGGGAAGATCAGATGGGCGACCACGTTTCACTCCCTCTTTTTTATTATAGGCTTCTCCACGGTCTTTATTCTGATGGGTGCCTCTGCCTCTTACCTCGGGCAGATTCTGGTGGAACACCAGGACATCATTATGAAGGTCGGAGGGGTGCTGATCATCATCCTGGGAATCCAGTTCACCGGTTTGATTCGGATTCCTTTTTTACAGATGGAGAAACGAATCGAACTGAGAAAGAAACCCTTTGGCTATGCAGGTTCTTTTTTAGTGGGTGTTGTCTTTGCAGCAGGGTGGACGCCCTGCATCGGTCCCATTCTTTCTTCCATTCTCATTTATGCCAGCACTGCTCAGAACCTCACGACAGGGATTCTGTTGCTTGCTGTTTATTCCACCGGGTTGGGTATTCCCTTTTTTCTTTCCGCCCTCGCCTTCAACTCCTTCCTGTCAGCCTTTGATCGGATCAAACGATGGATGAGATGGATCACCTTTGTCAGTGGTATTTTCTTAATCGTCATCGGCATCCTTTTCTTGACCGACACCTTTCGCCTGATCAATGCCTTCTTCAACCAGTTAGCCAATCCCTGAATCGCAACGCTCTCAAAAGTTTCCATGTCAGCTCTTTGACGGTTCTCCTATTGATCCGGGATGGTTTGAATGCTATATAAAAACCGATGGATCCAAGAGCTTGTAAAGCCTATTATTATGGAGGGCTCCCTGTCAAAGGTGCGAGAAGGAAGGGTCGCCTCCGGGTGGAAGGTGACACACTCTACTTTGAAGTGCCAGCAGGGAAAGGGGGAGAGAGGATCGATTTAAAAATCCCCTTTTTGAGAATGGAAAAGATCTTTCAGAGCCGGGACAATTATTACGGAACAGATACAACCCTCTTCAACCTGACGTTTCGCGATGAGCATGATCGCTCCTTTACCCTTCGGTTTGCGCCCGTGGCGATCATTCCCCGCCGCAGAATTGCCCTCCAAAAGGACTGGTATGACTATTTAGCCAGTCGGATCAACTCTTGAGGCAAGGCATCGCCTCTTTCCACCAGATAGTCCCGATATTCCTGATAGTTGGGCTGCACCCACATGGGGTTTCCGAAGATCTCGTGCATCATAATATTGAAAGCAACCTTCGTGATATAAAACCGATGGTGATGCCTCAGGATGGGATTTCGGGAAAAGAGTTTGATCAATTCCCGGGGTCTCCAGTAATAGCGTCGCATGATGTTTTTGTAGATGAAGTTGAGTTGTTCGAGATCATCGACTTCCCGGGTGGGCATAACAGCATGGAGGTAATCATAGTTTCGATACTCCCAGTCCTTGATCCTGCCCATCGCCTTCATCTTTTGAAAGTACGGGGTTCCAGGAAGAGGCGTAATGATGTTCAGACCGAAATGATCCACATACCTTCCGAAGAATTTGAGAAAGGCATCGCGATCTTCCTCTGTCTCCTCCCAATGTCCAATGAGGAGAGTGGCCATGACCATCAATTTATGCTTTTTGAGCAGCTTCATAGCCTCAATGGCTTGCTCAACGGAGTGCCGCTTGCTGATATCTTTTAAGACATTGTCTGTGTGGTATTCGAGTCCTAACATGAATTGATACACTCCGGCTTCGCGAAAACCATCGAGGAGGTCTCTGTCCCGGATGACCAGATCTGCTCTTGATTGGAGCCAGAAACGCTGGTTGGTCTTTCTTTTGAGCATCTCCTCGATAAACCCGATGCCCTGGTCTCGCGTGACGTTAAAGGTGTTATCACCCACATAGAAAATTTCTCGGTGGTATTTTTCTTTCAGAAGTTGAAGCTCATCGGCAATCAAACGGGGGCTTTTCTTGCGCCAACTTCTTTTATAGAAGACCGATTCCGAGCAGAAAGAGCAATCAAATGTGCAACCCCTTGAGAAGTTCACGACCAGACCGCGACTTCCCTCAGAGGGAAGACCCACGTAGGGATGGTCCATTTTGGCAAGGTGATAGGCGGGAAGGGGAAGGGTGTCGAGATTTTCGATAAAGGGGCGATCACCTGTGTAAACAAAATTTCCCTTCTCATCGAGATAGGCCAGACCCAGAACCTGAGAAAGATCCCCTTTCTTCTCGAGGGTCTTAAGAAATTCTGTCAAGGTGATTTCTCCCTCTCCAACGCAGATGTAATCAATGGCAGGGCAATCCCGGAGCGTTTCCTCCGGCACGAAGGAGGGATGTTCTCCGCCCATGATAATAATCGTATGAGGGCTAATGGCTTTAATGAGATTGGCGGCATTCATCCCGTCGTAGATGAAGGCTGTGCAGATCACTGAAATGCCTACGACCGGAGGCTTCTCCCGTCTGATCTTTTCTTCCAGATCTGCCCACGGGTTCTCATTTAAAGTGCAATCCATAAATTCGACCTCAAGCCCCTCTCGTTCAAGGTAAGCCAGAAGCTGAAGGCATCCAGGGGAAGGAACCCACGCCCGGAGAATGGTCCAGATTTTGTGAGGAGGATCAATGAGAAGGAACCGCATGGTTTCTCTTTCCTTTATGGATGGGCGGATTGCCCCCTCTTAAATCGCCAACGGATGAGGCGTTTCAGAAGAGGTTTGATCAGGGGCAGTTGGAAGAGAAGGTGGGATCGGGGAGATATAAAGATCTCACCTGTAAGAAGTTTTTCCGAAAAATCCTTCACTTTCTTAGAAGCCGTTTGAACGCCCTTCCTGTCCACAACAGCGACCCTTTCAAACACTTGATGGCAATAGAGACATTGCGAACAGGTGGTCTGGTTGCAATCGGTCTCCTTAAAGTGTTCGATAAACCCGTCCAGTTTTCGATTATCCATCTGGATCAGTTCGCGGACCTCCAGATCGAAAACCTTCTCCAGCTCTGAAATCTTCATAATGTTGACATGTTCGGGTTTGATGAAGTATTCGAGATGGAGAGGGGTAAAGGCATTTTTTCTCGGAAGGGTGAAAAGGTCGAGCAGGTTCCCATCATAACGCCGATTTTCATACGCCTTCACGTGCTCGACCAGAAGCGAGGTCCGTTTAAACCGCTCCGTTATTTTAAAACGGTCGTAACCGATGCCTTCGTAGTGGGAGAGGTCCTCCGGACGTATCCAGGGGGATTTCAGGAGCTCCACCGGGTCGGTTAATTTCCGATAGAGGCAGAGATAGCCTGGATACTGAAGGTAACAGTTTGCGTCCTCCTCTCCTTCTCTGGAAGCATGACCATCATGGTTGACATGTTCATAATTATAGGGACACTGCCAGAGGCAGATATTATTGACAAGGATTTCAAGATGACACTGGACTGCTTTCCGGATGGCTTCGAGGGTTTTAAATTCACGGTTGATATGCTCATCGATGATGATCTCCTCCACGCCCATTGCTTCATACTGAAGCGCCTTTCGGACGGTGTTCACCCTCGCTGTGGTTGAGGCTTTGACTTTAAGCCGGGGGAATCGTTTCCGGATGAGGTCGATCAGATAGGGAACCCCAACTACGACTGAATCGGCACCAGCATGATCGATCCATTCAAGAAGATCGATGATCTGGCCATAGCCTTTCTTCGAATACTGGAGATTCCCCAGGCAGGGGGCATTGAGGAGGTAACTGAATTCGAATCCCTTTTCGTGGCAGGCGCCGATATACTTTTCGACATAGTTTCGGTCCACCTGTGGAAGAACAAAACCTGGTCTTGCCCCTCCAATAATATCGAAAGGAAGTTTGCCGAAAAGGGCATCGACGGATGTTCCCTGAAGGGCGTCGAGGAGTCCAAAATCCCAATTGGTGCCAACTCGTAATCTCATCAATCCATAAACGTAACACCTGAAAAAGAATATTTTCAAGGGAAGAAAAAAAGAAAGGCGCCCAATCAGGCGCCTCTGTTGATTGTAAAATGCAACTCAGAAGAACAATTCTTTTATGCCGGAAAGCCCCTTTTTTTAAACGTAGAGAAATTATTCGACTTTGATCTTGATTTCTTTCTTTTTGGCCTCTTCAGATTTTGGCAGCGTCACCTTGAGGACCCCATTCTTATAGGTGGCGTTAATTTTGTCTGCCTGAACGTCCCTTGGAAGCCGAATCGAACGGGAAAAAGAGCCAAAACTTCTCTCGATGAGATGGTAATTCTCTTCTTTCTCCTCTTTTTCCTGTTTCTTCTCACCTTGAATGGTCAAAATCCCATCAGCAAGGGAGATATCGATCTCTTTCGGGTCAAGACCCGGAACTTCAGTCTTTATAATAATATCATTTTTGGTTTCAGAAACATCGAGAGCAGGAAACCAATCGCTCCTCTTTTCGCCCCGTTTTCTTAAACCACCCTCAAAAAAAGAGTCCCAGAGTCGATCCATATCCCTTCTCATCCGTTCGAACTCACTGAGTGGAGAAAAATCACTGAGAGGTCGCCAAATATCCAGTTCCTTTGCCATATCTCATCCCTCCTTTTGGTTGTAGATCTCATTTTTTTGCAAAAAAAATAATCACCCTTTTTGATTTGTCAAGGTAATATGGGGCAAAGAAGGGAGCCCCAAAGTAACGGGATCGAAATGGGGGGGTAAAAAGGACCAAAAAGTTCTCCCGGATGTCTTGAAACTCCCTTTTTTTCTGTTATGATTAATTATTATGGCAGTGGGGTGATTTTCTACATCATATAAGGAAAACAGAATACCCTTTGAGAAAGGAGGAAAGGAGAATGGCTTATTCAGCGAAAGATTACAACCACCTCATCGGAATGGAAGGCTTTAGTGAAACCCTATTAAAGAACCACTTCACGCTTTATCAGGGATACGTGACCAATACGAATAAACTTCTCGATACCCTTGCGGATATGGCAAAGGGGGGAAAGATTGGAACGCCCGAATATGCTGAGTTGAAGCGACGTCTGGGCTGGGAATTCAATGGCATGAGGCTTCATGAACTCTATTTTGAAAACCTTGGAGGAAAAGGGGGGGGCAACAAAGAAGGCAAACTGGGGAAGAAGTTGGCCGAGGAGTTTGGTTCCTATGAGAACTGGGAGGCTGATTTTAAGGGAGTTGGCACCATGAGGGGAATTGGTTGGGCCATCCTTTACTATGATCCGGTCGGAGGAAGACTGTTCAATCAGTGGATTAATGAACATGATGTAGGCCATCCAGCAGGGTGTCACCCCCTCTTGATCTTGGATGTCTTTGAGCATGCCTTTATGATTGACTATGGGCTGAAAAGGGCTGACTATATTGGGGCCTTTTTTAAAAATATCAAATGGGAAGCCGTAGAATCGAGATTCAAATAAGATTCTGAATATAATTTGAGAAGGGATTTGAAACGTACGGTTTAATGAACCGTCTTTTTTTTTCGCAAAGATTTAGAAAGGAGTTCGGTGAGGGTTAGAATCATTGCCCTGCAAAGATTTCGGGACCTCGAATCTGGAATGGTTCACGGGTGGCCCCCGGGTGTGGGAGAGGAGGTAGGAAAGAAGTGTTTGGTGAAGGTAAGGGCAAGGATGCCGGTTTCGTCTGCAGGTTATGGTCAGGGTTTTAAATCATTGGGCATAACCCTAATCCATAGACCAAACTGGCCGCCCTGCTCGCCGGCAGGCAGGTTAGCCCTAACCTTAACCCTGAAACCCTGACCGAAAAGCCATTTTCAGGGTTCACGGGGGCTTCGAAGATGTAGAAAAATAAGTAATAAAATGTAATTTTAAGTAATTTATTGTAATATTTATGCTTGACAAACCGGTCGGGGTCCAATAAAATAGTTGATGATGATGGTCAAAGAGATGATGAATACAAAAGAGGTGGCACAGTATCTCGATATCCATGAGAAGCAGGTTTATGCTTTGATTAAAGCCAAAAGGATACCTGCAACACGGATTACCGGAAAGTGGGTCTTTCCAAAAAGATTGATTGATGAATGGATTGAATCCAGTGCTAAAACAGGTCTGCAGCAGGCTCGACAGAGAGGGAGAAGGATCGAAGGCGCGCTTCTGGCATCTGGCAGCAACGATCCGATTCTGGACATGCTCCACACGGTTATGAGAAGTTCCTATCCAGAATTTTATATCTTCTCTGCGAATACAGGAAGCACCGATGGGTTAAAGGCTCTCAATATGGGTTATACAGATATTGCCTGGTCCCATCTCTTTGATCCGAAAACGGGAGACTACAATATACCATTTCTCTCTGAGTATCTTCCAAATGTAAAACCGGTCGTCATCCATCTTTTTGAACGGGAACTCGGATTTGTGACGGCTTCCAAGAATCCCTTGGGCTTCAAAGGATTTGAAGACCTCACCCGAAAGGAGATCCGGTTTCTAAACCGTCAGAAAGGAGCTGGCACCAGAGTTCTTCTCGACCATCACCTCAAGGGCTTAAAGATTTCTCCTTCAAAGATTACCGGGTATGAGAAAGAGGTTTACACCCATTTCGAAGTAGGCCTTGCTATCCTTTCGAAGGAGGCAGATGTGGGCTTGGCTACGAGTGCGGTCGCCAACCTTTTTGGCCTCTCCTTCATTCCAATTATACGAGAGCGATTCGATATGATTCTTGATAAAGCGATCTTTTTTGATCGAGGGGTTCAGGCGTTCATTGAAATGCTCAACTCCTCCCCGTTTCGGAGCAGAGTGGAACGATTGGGAGGCTACGATTTTAAACATTCTGGAAAAATATTTTATGCTTAACACCAAGAAAATGGAATTCGACATACGATAGGGTGTGGTTTGAAACCTTGGAGAGTCGAATCACCATCACGCTCCATTTCATGTTTGCCTGCTAAGTGAACGTTTCAGGTCGGGGTCGAATAAGAAAAGGATGCAGCTCTGGCGAACCACTCTTTTCTTCTGTTGTCTTCTCTTATTTTTAACACACCCATTGCCTGCCCGGGCTCAACAGAGAAATATCATTCTGGCTACCACCACGAGCACCCAGGATAGCGGACTTCTGGACCTATTGATTCCCATTTTTCAGAAAAGGACAGGTTACTTTGTGAAAATCAATGCTGTGGGTTCTGGACAGGCGATTGCCTTTGGGAGAAGAGGAGAAGCGGATGTCTTGCTTGTCCATTCACCTGAGGATGAGAGAAGAATGGTGCAAGAGGGATATGGCATTCATCGAAGGAGGGTCATGCACAATGAATTTATAATCGTGGGTCCTCCAGATGACGTCGCTCAACTTAAAGGATTGATGTCAGCCACGGAGGCATTCAAAAAGATTGCCTCTTTCCAATCCCTATTTCTCTCAAGGGGAGATCATTCGGGAACCCACATGAAGGAGAAAGCCCTCTGGAGCCGCATCGGCATCAGACCTGAGGGAAAGAAATGGTATCAAGAGACAGGCCTGGGAATGGGACAGACATTAAACATAGCCTCTGAGAAGAAGGGATATACTTTCACGGATCGAGGGACCTATATGGCTTTAAGGAAAAACCTCGGGCTCAGGATTTATATTGAAGGCGATCCCATTCTCCTCAACCTCTATCATGTGGTGGAGGTCAATCCGGAGCGGGGGAAGAAGGTGAATGCCCGGGGGGCAAAGGCGTTTGCCGATTTTCTGGTTTCAAAAGAGGCTCAGGATTTGATCAGAACTTTCGGAGTGGATCAATTCGGATCACCCCTCTTCATCCCGGATGCCGGTAAAAGAGAAGAGGAGCTTGGAAGGTAGATGTGAATTGTGGAGCTATGTTGTCTGTAAGACAATGGGGTGAAGGATGTCATAAATTTTCGTCGGTCTCGTGTTTCTGAATTTGGAGAAAACAATGGATCTCATCCTCGAAGGAATCAAAAAGGCTTTCTATTTACTCATAACATTCGATCCAGAGGTGATGGGGATCACCTTCCTATCCCTTCGGGTATCAGGAACAGCCACCTTGATCAGCCTTTTTCTGGGCGTCTCTGCAGGAACACTCATTGCTTTGGCTCAATTCCCTGGTAAGAGGTTTGTGGTCAGTTTAGTCAATACGGGGATGGGATTACCGCCTGTGGTGGTGGGGCTATTTGTCACCATCTTTTTGTGGAGGAATGGTCCTCTTGGTTTTCTTGGGATTCTCTATACACCTGCTGCCATGATTCTGGCTCAGGCTGTCATTGCGACTCCCATCATCATGGGCATCACAGTGGCTGCCATCCAGCACCTTCCCAAACCACTTCGGCTTCAAATCCTTGGCCTGGGAGCGACACGATTTCAAATGGTCTGGATCCTTTTAAAAGAAGCCAAATTGCCATTGCTGGCAGGGGTGATGGCAGGCTTTGGAGGAGTTGTTTCAGAAGTGGGAGCTTCGATGATGGTGGGAGGCAATATTAAGGGGTATTCCCGAGTTCTGACGACGGCCACGGTAATGGAAACCAGCCGGGGGAATTTTGATGTAGCCATTGCCCTTGGAATCATTCTGCTCCTTCTCGCTTATCTGGTCAATCTGATATTGACTTCCGTCCAGCAGAGGGAGAGACCAAGTTAAAAGAGAGGCAGAGAATACAGGACATAGCAAAAGAGTGATGAGATGACCTCCATTCCTATTCTGGAAGCAAAAAACATTAAGGTAGAGAAGGAAGGAACGATACTCCTGGATATTCCTTATCTCCGGATCAAAGAGGGGAGCATCCTCACCTTGATGGGACCCAATGGGGCAGGCAAGACCACTCTGTTACAGACCTTATCCTTCTTGATAGGACCTTTCAAGGGGGACCTCTTCTTCAGAGGGAATAGAGTTGATTCGGATCGATCAGCCTTTGCTTATCGGAGGAAACTGGCAATGGTCTTTCAGGAACCCCTCCTGTTCAATACAACGGTTTTTCATAATGTCGCTTCAGGATTAAAGATCAGGGGGATCAAAGGTAAGGAGATGCGTGAAAGGGTGATGGAACAATTGGAACGCTTTGGGATCAGTTCCCTGAAAGACCGTTCGGCAAGAACCCTTTCAGGAGGGGAGGCACAGAGAACAAGCCTGGCTCGTGCCTTTGCTATTCAACCTGAACTTCTCTTTCTCGATGAGCCTTTTGCCTCTCTCGATCCACCCACCCGTGACGATCTCATCGCTGATCTGGAGCGTGTTCTATCTCAGACCCGAACAACGACGCTCTTGACCACCCATGATCGGGCAGAGGCGCTGAGGCTTTCGGATCAGGTCGCCGTGATGAACCTTGGCAGGATCGAGCAGATCGGCTCTCCGGAAGAGGTGATCAATTCCCCAGCCACGGAGTTTGTTGCTTCTTTTGTTGGGGTTGAGACAATTCTGAGGGGAAAGGTGATCAAAACAGAGAGCGGAACTTTCGTGGCTTCCATTTCAGGACAACCAGTCGAGGCAGTGGGTGAGGTGCAGTGTGGTGAACCGGTTGTATTATGCATTCGTCCAGAAGATGTGACCTTATCTCTCTCTCCTCTTCTGGATGCCACCAGTGCCAGGAATGTTTTCACAGGGAGGATCACCAGAATGGTGCCACTGGGGCCTTACCAGAAGATTCATCTCGATTGCGGATTTCCCCTTGTGGCTTATGTCACGCATCATTCCGGAAAAGCATTATCCCTCACGGAAGGCAAAGAGGTCAGAGCCTCCTTCAAAGCGACAGCCGTCAATGTGATAAAGAGGGGCTAAAAGAAAGAGGAGTAAGGACTAACGGCGACGGTAGTGGTAATGGAAACCGAATCCCCAATACCATCTCGGACCGTAATACCACCAGGGATCGTAAAAGGAGTAAGGATAAGGGTCATAGACATAGACATATTCTGGCCAGAGATGGATCTGTTTGCTGGCGAGAAGAGGGTATCGATAGTCCATTTCGCCAAGAGGTTTCAGTTTCGATCCGATGATTTCTCCTGCTACGGTGATTCGTCTCCCTCTTCGGAAAAGATAAGGATCCAGAGATTGGTCTGTTAACACTAAGAATCTCCCTTCCGAAAGCGCCACTCCTTTCGGTTCTCCCCTCCAGCCGAGAGGTTTTTGATAGACCTCTACCTGGGTGGTGGCGTCTTTCAGATTCCATGTTTCAATAATCTCTCCTCCCCAGAGAACCATCTTCCCCTTGTATGCCTCGGGGTCCTGTCGGACCTGGCTCAGAGTTAGAGAAGGATCGACCTTTTCTCTTAAATCCTTTGTGATCACATGGGCACAGCCTGAAAGAAACAAAACCATCAAAAGAGAGATAAGGCGAAGGCTCACTTTCATTTTATCCTCCCGAACAGAGTGACCAAGATATCGTAACAGGAGTCTCCGATAAAGGCTCCATAGCCGGAGGGCTACCTCGACCATGAAGATGTTACGGTGAATCGGTTAAGGTGATGGCAACGAAGCTCGTTTCGTTTAGCGTTTAAGGGTTACGTCAAATGCTTCAGACGTGAGATGTTACCGAAGGACGTTACGGGCATCCTGACCGTGAGCGTTAGACATAACCTCAAATGCACAAACCTCAACACAGGATATTTAAGTTTCGAAAGACGAGCCTCGATGCAAGTTTCGCCAACGTTAAACGGTATTCCACTTATCACTTAAAATTATAACGACCCATTGGCGATTTGACAAACAGGAGGAAAAAGGAGGGGGAGAGATTATTCGATTTTCAGAAGGAGATATCTTTTGGTGCCACCCGGAGTTTTCACCACGATTTCATCATCCACTTCTTTACCGATCAATGCCTTTCCGAGAGGGGAGGCAATGGAGATCTTTCCGGATGGAATATCCGATTCATCCGGTCCCACAATCTGGTAGGTCACTTTTTCGTTACTGTCACAATTCTCGAGGGTGACCGTCGATCCAAACCCCACTTTACCATCTGTAAATTGAGGTGAATCCATAATCTCGGCATTGGCTAATTTCTGTTCGATCTCGCGGATCTTCGATTCCACAAAAGATTGCCGTTCTTTGGCTGCCACATATTCTGCATTCTCACTCAGATCTCCGTGAGCCCGCGCTTCTTCAATGGCTTTGATGACCTGAGGTCGAACCACCTTCTTCAGATTGATCAATTCTTTATGGAGCTGGTTATATCCGTTGCGGGTAATGGGAATTCTTGACATCTTTCAAACTCCTTAAAGCAGAATAAATATAGCCAACCCGAATAAACTTTGTCAAACAGGGCAAAGACCCAAAATCCTATTTAGAAATTGTTACTATGAGAGACCCGAAGCCGTTTTTTCTTTTCTCAAGAAATTTCAACCCATCCAACAGGTTTTCGCCTAAATAAGATAGCAGAAGGATTTTCGTTTCTAAATCTAAATCTGGGAAGAGATAGAAAAGGCCTGCTCCTATCAGCAGGCCTTTCCTCTTCGAAGCTTCGATCCATCAAACTATTAGAGATTGATATTGGAATACTTCTTCCAGGGTCTTGCCACCTGTTTGTTTTCAAGGATCTCCAGAGAGGTGCAGATATATTTTCGGGTATCATGAGGCATGATCACATCATCCACGCATCCCCTTTCTGCTGCTTGATAGGGATGCTCCAATTTGGTCCGGTATTCCTCAATCAGTTTTTTGGCTGTCTCTTTTGGATTGGGAGAGGCCTTGATCTCTTTGGCATAGATGACGCTTGCGGCTGTATCCGCTCCAACGATATTGATCCGAGCAGTGGGCCAGGCAAAACAGAGGTCCGCCCCGATGCTCTTATCCAGCATGGCATAGTGGGCTCCAGCGTAGGATTTTCCAATGACCACAGAGATCAAGGGGACAGTCGCTTCAGCCCAGGCAAAGAGGGTTTTCGCTCCATGACGAAGGATGCCTTTCCATTCCTGAGGAGAGCCGATCCAGAAGCCAGGGCAGTCCACAAAGGTGACCAATGGAATATTGAAGAGATCACAGAATCGGACAAATCGAGCCAGTTTGTCCGCAGCGTCATAATCGAGGCCACCCATGAGCACTTTAGGCTGATTCGCCACAATGCCTACGGCTCTTCCATCGAAGCGGGCAAATCCCACAATGAGATTACGGGCAAAGTATTTATGGATTTCGAAGAAACTTCCTGCATCGACCACTTTATGGATGAGAGGATACATGTCGTAAGGAACGCGAAGCTGATGATCCGGAATGAAATCGTCCAGCTCGGGCACAAGTCGATTGGGGTCATCGCCTGTTTGAATGCGGGGTGGTTTTTCTTTATTGTTTGAAGGAAAGTAAGAGAGGAGTTTCCTCGCCAGTTCAATACATTCCTTGTCATCTTCTCCAACGATATGAGTCCCTCCCGATTTGATGGCATGTGCCTGCCAACCAGCCAGATCCTCGAGGGAGATCTCTTCGCCTGTCTGAGTCTTTACGAAGGCAGGACCTGCAATTCCCATAAAACCGGTCTTTTTACTCTGGATGAGGAAGTCATTCATAATGGGGTGGTAAGCCTGACCTCCGAGACAGGGGCCAAGGAGCAGGGCGATTTGAGGAATGATTCCCGAGGCGAGAATCTGCGCTCGGAAGGTCCATCCATAAGCCTCAAGTGTGTCAAATCCCTCCTGCAACCGGGCTCCCCCTGAGTCGTTGATTCCGACAAAAGGCCATCCCTTCTCTTTAGCAAAGTCGCAGGCCCAGACAAACTTCTTCCCATGATATTCTCCAAATGTTCCTGCCATCGCCGTAAAATCTTCCGAAGCCACGACGATATATCTTCCATTCACTTTTCCATATCCCGTGACCACACCCTCGGCAGGAATCAATTTCTCTTTCATACCAAATTCGGTCTGACGGTGTTTAATAAAAGGACCGATTTCCACAAAAGTTCCGGGATCCATGAGGAGATCAATTCTCTCTCGGGCGTTTGTTTGTCCCTTTTCTTTTCGTTTGGCAATCTCTTTTTCTCCCCCCATTTCGAGGATCGCTTTTCGCCTCTTCATGTAGTCGTCATAGAGTGAGTCGAACTTTCCCATAAGATCTCCTTTCATGATATAGTTGACTTGAATTTATGAAATTTTTCACATATATTTAGCAGAAATATTTCCTAATAGCAAGTGATTTTTTACTTTACTTTTTAATTTTTTTCTATTAGGTTATAACCTATGAAAATTTCAAATAAAACAAAGATTGCCCTTATCTTTTTTGCCATCGCTTGTTTCATTGGAGTAGTGACCAGTCTCTTTGTAAACTATGTCGTCACCAATCAAATCATTGCCGAAGCTCAGGAACGGGTCAAGGAGGATCTCAATACTGCAAGATATGTTTATACTTCAAAAATCAGGGACATTGACCGGGTTCTCCGATGGAACGCAAGCAGACATATCCTCAGAAAAAGTTTGAAACTGAGGGACGTAAAGCCATTAGAGGAAGAGTTCAGAAAATTGATGACCGAAGAGGGACTCGATTTTTTAATTCTGGTGGATCAAAAAGGGATAGTCCTTTATCGATTCCACAATCCGGAGGCCTCTGGAGATTCCCTTTTAGACGATCTTTTTATTAAAAAAGCCCTTTCTAAAGAGGGCGTGTCGGGGACTCAGATTCTAACAGAAGCCCAATTGCTCAGGGAGGGATCAACACTGGCTAAACGAGCAACCATCCCGTCGGTGCCTACTCCAAAAGAGAAGGCGAAAAAGATTGAGGCAGAGACCTCGGGGATGGTTTTAAAAGCTGCCCATCCAATCCTTGACCATGATGGGAAAGTGTTAGGAGTGCTTACAGGAGGGGTGCTTCTCAACCGAAGCTTTGAGATCGTCGATCAGATTAAGAGTATCGTTTTTAAGGATGCCAAATATAAAGGAAAAGAGATTGGGACGGCAACCATCTTTCTCAACGATTTGAGAATATCGACCAATGTGCTGGATAAGGAAGGAAACAGAGCCATTGGAACAAGGGTCATGAAGGAGGTCCAGGAAAGGGTTTTAGAGGAAGGAAAACCTTGGATTCAACGGGCCTTTGTGGTTGATGATTGGTATATCACAGCCTATGAGCCCATTTTCGATATCGAAGGTAAGATTGTGGGAATCCTCTATGTGGGAATGATGGAAAATAAGTATGCCCTGATGAAGGAGCGTCTCATCCTTCTCTTCTTCTTATTCTCTATGACCGGCATGCTCCTTGCTCTGGTCATCTCGTTTCTCCTCTCCTGGAAATTGCATAAGAAAGTTCATTAAATTCATCCCCCATGCGAGTGGGTCCACCTGCAAACCAAGAAAACGCAGCAGTCCATCGGTTAGGGCGACGGCTACGAAGCCCGTTTCGTTTAGCGTTTGAGGGGTAACGTCAAATTCTTTAGAAGAGAGACGTTACCGAATGACGCTACGGGCGTCCTGACCCTTAAAGGTCACCTGTTTTTCTATAATCGGTCCTATCTTCCAGAGAAGACAGGGATACCTCCAAGCCTTTTACAAAGCGGTGGGAGTTCCTATTAGTCCTCACTTTTTTGGTCAGAGTCTTCCTCTGGTGGTCGACCCTTGAGTCCCTTCCGAATCCCTGAGAAAAGAAGCCAGAACACAATGATAGCGATCCCAAAGGCTAAGATATTAGGGGCGCCTATTTTGTTTAAGAAATCGTAGAAATATTCGACCGTATCCATTCACCCACCTAATTTAAGAGATGAGATTGCGATCGAGCGTCCGATACTGGATGGCTTCGGAGAGGTGGGCCGGCAGGATGTTCTCCTGGCCTTCGAGGTCAGCAATGGTGCGGGCTACTTTTAAGATTCGGGTATAGGCACGGGCGCTTAATCCAAATTTGTCTATGGCAACTTCCAACAACCTCTGGCTGGCTTCGTCAATCAAACAGTACTTTTTGATATGACGATTGGTCATCTGAGCATTGCAATAGATCTTCATCCCTTTGAATCGTTCCAGTTGAATCTTTCGTGCCTGGTCCACCCTTTTTTTGATGTCCCGTGAAGGTTCTCCTGCCTCACGGTTTGCAAGGTCCCGATACCTGACCGCTGGCACTTCAACATGAATGTCGATTCGATCCATTAAGGGACCGGAAATTTTTGACCGGTAGCGCTGAATCTGTGGAATGGTGCAGGTGCATTCATTGTTGGGATCGCTGTAGTAACCGCAGGGACAGGGATTCATGGCAGCCACCAGCATGAATCGGGCAGGGTAAGTCAAAGAGGTGGCAGCACGGGAAATCGTCACCCTCTCTTCTTCAAGGGGCTGCCGCATCACTTCAAGGACATTCTTCTTAAATTCAGGCAATTCGTCTAAAAAGAGCACCCCATGGTGGGCAAGCGAGACTTCGCCTGGCTTCGGGATCTGTCCGCCACCAATCAAGCCAGCATCGGAGATGGTGTGATGGGGGCTGCGAAAGGGTCGGGTGACAATGAGCGCCTTGTCCGGTGGGATCAAGCCAAGGACGCTGTGGATCTTGGTGGTCTCGATACTCTCCTCAAAATTCATATCGGGCAGAATGGTGGGAAGCCGTTTGGCGAGCATCGTCTTTCCAGAACCAGGAGGTCCAATCATAATCACATTGTGTCCTCCTGCGGCTGCCACTTCAAGGCATCGTTTGACATGCTCCTGGCCTTTGACTTCATTGAAGTCAACAGGGTAATTTGAGTCCATCCTGAAAACATCGTCGAGATCGATTTCAACAGGTTCGATATAGAGATGATCATTTAAAAATTCGACGCAATCGGAGAGGGTGTCAACCGGAAGGATTTCAATGCCTCTGACCACTGCGGCTTCTTTTGCATTGTCTCTGGGAAGGAGAATCCCCTTCAATCGTTCGTTCCTGGCTGTGACGGCAATCGGAAGGACGCCTTTCACCGGTTTGACCTGACCATCGAGGGAGAGTTCGCCCAGAATAAAGTAGTTTTTCAATCTTTCCTTTTGAACGAGCTCCAGTGCAGCGAGGATACCAATAGCCATTGGAAGATCGAAGGCAGCTCCTTCTTTCTTAATATCGGCAGGTGCCAGATTGACGGTGATCCTCCGGGAGGGAAATTCATAGCCACAATTTTTGATAGCTGCCTTGACCCGATCTTTCGACTCTTTGACGGCACCTTCTGGCAAGCCTACAGTGGCAAAGGCAGGAAGACCAGAGGCGATGTCCACCTCTACTTCCACCACGTAAGCATCGATTCCAAAAACAGCACTGCTCAATACACGGGCTAACATAGTGTGGTTTCTTTTATATCAGAAATGGGTTATGGAGACAACTAAAAATTTTTAATGGGTATCATATTCCTGATTCCACGTAGCTACGGGGCCACCCGCGAACCATGAAAACGCTACGGCCCATTGGTTAGGGTTATGGCTACGAAGCCCGTTTCGTTTAGCGTTTAAAGATTACGTTAAATTTTTAGACGGGAGGCGTTACCGAATGACCGATACAGGCGTCCTGACCGTGACCGTTAGACGTTATCTATTTTCCACCTAATGATGGGCGAAAAATAAGAAATATTTTTGCCCTTTGATCAAAAAAATTTAGAACTTTTTGGGAAATTCTTTCCACCTCCACCATCTTGAACGGAGGCGGAAAGAATAAAGATTGAATCATTCCAAAAACTTAATTTTTTCTTAGCGGGATGGTAAAGAATTTGCAAAAAAACACCCGATACAAATTGAAACGTTGTTTGAATTGATGAGGCTCAAAGAAGGTATCAGCTCATTCCCTGTTTCTGGAGTGGTTATGGACTATCTCATCGCCTATGAATTTTATGTGAAGGGAAAGAATAATTCCTCCCATTTAATTGGTATCCTTCCAGAAAGAAGAAGGACCCAGGAAAGAATCACGTATGAATCGGTGATGAATTGGGGAAAGATGTATCTGGGAGAACCTAATGAATCCCAGAAGCTTTATTGTGTCCGAGTCGAAATTGAAAAAAGCACAGGTGAGATTAAAGAATCTCATTGGCTCACTCCAAAAATCTGAAAACCATTTCTGAATCTCCTTTCGATTCATCCTCAAAAGATGCCTCCTAACGGATCCTTCATGTCCGCGGACCCACCCACGAACTACGAAAATGCAGCAGTGCATTGGTTAGGGTGACGGCTACAAAGCCCGTTTCGTTTAGCGTCTAAGGGTTACGTCAAATGCTTTAGACGTGAGACGTTACCGAAGGCCGATACAGTTCCGCAAGATGCAGGATCGCCATAACCGTTAGACGTTACCTAAAATGTAGAAAGCTCAAGGGAGGACACTCGAGTTTCAAGTTTCGAAAGGCGTGCCTCAATACAAGCTTCGACAACGTTAAACGAGATGCTATTCTCTACGTAAGGAATATCAGGAACGAAAGCGGTTTAAAAAATCGCTCATTCCATTGCTAAAATCCCAAACCGAGATAGCCTCGCCCTTCTTCTAACTTGCACCGACCCAAAAGGGACGACAGCGCTTTTTCGGTGGTAAGAGGGGGGCTTCGGTTTTAATGATTAAAGGTTCATTGAAACGTCATATTGACAGAGGTCAATTTGACGAATACAATGATGATCAAGTCATTTTTCCCGGCTTCATTTCTGAGGGATGGTCACAAATCTTTGAGTCCTCCTGTTAGAGGGGGGCGGCATTTTGAAGTGAGAGAGTCGAATGAATCCAAAAAGAAGAGTCTTAGTGATTGACGATAATACCCTGTTTGTCAACTTTTTGGTCCGTGTACTGGAAGGAAAAGGGTATGAGGTTTTAGAAGCTTATGATGGCCAGACAGGGATTCAAAAAGCCTTATATGAAGTTCCTGATTTGGTCCTCCTCGATTTGAAGTTGCCCGATCTTTCTGGAGAAGAAGTTCTGGAAAGGATTCGAATGACCCACAAGCAAATTCCGGTCATTGTGGTGACAGGGTATGGGGGGGAACAGATTGCTGTGGAGATGATGAAGAAAGGGGCTACGGACTATCTCGCAAAGCCGATCGACCATGAGCTCCTGCTCAAAGCCATCCAGGACGCCATAGAGATCAAAGAATCACAGCTCCAGGACAGGACATTTTGCGAGTGGGGATCTCTCGAGTTCTTCTTTCCCTTTCTTGCCCACGAGGTCCGTAATCCCCTCCATGCCATCTCCGGAGCCCTGACCATTATCAAAAGACGCTCTGATTTGAATGATCGCCTTCTCGCTCAGTCGATCCACATTATTGACGAAGAAATTCAACACTTGAACCACTTTGTTCAGGAATGTTTAAACTTCATAAGGCCTCCCAATCCCAGCCTCATTACAGAGATTGATATCAATGATGTCATTACGGTCATGGTCAACATGATCCATCAAATGTTCGATCCCCAGAGTCTTGGAATCAAAGTCGTTTATGAGAGAGATTCCCGGTTGCCGAAAATCTTTGCTAACTATGAAGAATTGAAACAGGCCTTTTTAAATATCGGGCAAAATGCCATTGAGGCCATGCCAAATGGGGGAGTATTTTCGATTACCACTTCCCTCAAGATAGAATCCGACCCGAAGATTGAAATCCTTTTTAAGGACAGCGGAATGGGAATCCGTCAAGAAAATCTGAAGCAACTCTTCCAGCCCTTTTTCACCACCAAGCAGAGGGGAACCGGTTTGGGATTGGCTATTTGCCGGCGGATCATTGAGGAAAGGCATGGAGGGAAAATAATGGTCTCTACGGAGGAGAACGTTGGAACAACCTTCCAGGTAGAATTACCTTTCCGCTCGCCATCGAGGAGTTCTTGATGGTATTCCAGGCTCCTATTTCAGCGTCGATTTTAGTGGTGGATGATGACCCCAATTCCCTCTTTGGAATTTGCCAGATCTTAAAGGAAGAGGGGTTTCACACCCTCTCTGCCCAGAGTGGCAGAGAGGCTCTGGATCTTCTTGCCCAAAACCGAATTGATCTGGTTCTCACAGACGAGAAGATGCCCGATCTGACCGGGACAGATCTTCTGGTCGAAGTCAGAAAGAAAGACCCCAGGATGCCTGTCATCCTTGTCACCGCCTTTGGCTCGGTCTCCATGGCAGTCGATGCTTTAAAGAAAGGGGCCTTTTACTTTTTTGAAAAACCGATTTTTAATAACCTCGAGCGGTTTCTCACCATTATTCACCAGGCTTTAAAAGCACAGGAGATGGAGCGGGAGATCGACGCCCTCCGAAAGGAGGTCCGCGAAAAGTATTCTTATCCAAACATCATTGGAAATCACCCCAAAATGGTTGAAATCTTTGAAATGATTGGAAGGGTTGCCCAGTCAGAGATCACGGTCCTCATCCAGGGAGAGAGCGGGACCGGGAAGGACCTGATTGCCAAGACCATCCACTATAATAGTGATCGAAAAGATAAACCTTTGGTGACGATCAATTGCGGAGCCCTAACAGATTCCCTAATGACGACAGAGCTTTTTGGTCATACCAAAGGAGCCTTCACAGGAGCCGTGAAAGATACGGCTGGAAGGATCCAGGCTGCTGATGGAGGGACCCTTATTTTGGATGAGATCGGTGAGGTTCCCATCCATCTCCAGAAGACCTTGCTCCGGGTGATCGAAGAGAAGGAGTTCGAACGGGTGGGCGACAGCCGATCGAGATCGGTGAGGTTCCCATCCATCTCCAGAAGACCTTGCTCCGGGTGATCGAAGAGAAGGAGTTCGAACGGGTGGGCGACAGCCGATCGATTAAAGTGGATGTGAGGATCATCTCCACAACCAACCGTAATCTCGAAGAAGAGGTGAAGAAAGGAAATTTCCGGGAAGATCTTTATTATCGTTTGAGTGTCGTTCCTATCCGAATCCCACCTTTAAGAGAACGTATTTCAGATATCCCCTTGCTGGTAAATCATTTTATAAAAAAATACCATAGAGGAAAGGTTCCCCTTCGTGTTGCCCCAGAGGTGATGGAACATCTCAAAAACTGTCCATGGCCCGGGAATATTCGAGAATTGGCAAATGTCATCCAGCAGATGGTTGTTCTATCCCGAGACAATATGATTACGATGAACGATCTCCCCATTCACCTCTTTCCCCAAGAGATCAATCTCCCTAAAAAAACAGGGAGGGTCAACCTGATCAAGATGGTCGCAGACCTTGAACGAAAATGGATTCTGAGCAAACTGGAAGAGACAGAATGGAATCAGGAGAAGGCTGCAAAGCTTCTCGGGATTACAAGAAAGATGCTCATGAACAGGATGAATAAATATCAATTAAAACCCAAGAAAGAGAAATGAGGAGATGTTTGGCACTGAATTTGCCTGATTTATAACAGAAGGATTCTTATGCCAGCCCAATCCATTCTTTTGATCGATCCTTTTAAAAATCTCGTTAACGCCTACAGGATCATCCTGGAAGGAGAAGGATATGGGGTGGAGTCTGCTTTCAATTTAGAGGAAGCGAGCGCTTCCATTGTTCAGAAAAAGCCTTCTGTGATCATTATGGAGTATATTTATCCCTATGAAACGACTGAGGAGTTCATAGAGAAGGTGAAAAGGAGTTCGCCAGAACTTTACATCCTGATGGTTGCCAATGCCCTGATCGATGGAGAGGCTTTTGAGCGACTTTTAGAGAAGGGTGTGGACGATCTTATTTTAAAACCATACTCCCCTGATCGGATTCTGGTCCTGATTAAAAAAGGACTGAGAAAGAGAGAAATGATCCTCCATTTAAAGGAATTAGATCGATTCTATCCCTTTCATCCCATCACCCATCAAATCAATGAGTATATTTTTAATCGCTCCTTCTTCCAGAGAACGGTTCAACAAGAACTGAAAAGAGCAAAACGCCACCAACATCCGATCTCTCTGATTCTTATTAAGATTCCTGACGGATGGAAGGAAAACGATGAGGTTGAAAGATGCCTCAAAGAACTGCTTTCTCTGATTCGGAAACACACGCGCTCAGAAGATGTGCTCAGTCGTCATAACGGTGAAATCACCCTTCTTCTTCCCGAAACGAATCAGTCCGGTTGTCAGGCTCTTTCAAAAAGGCTTCATCAACTGATCGAAAAGGATCTCGCATTTCAAGCCGAAGCATCTCTGCGCCAATTTGGGAAAAGCATTTTATTTCAAACAGTTGACCTGCCTGATCGATTAGACCTTTTAGAGATGCCCCATTCATAATCAATCCTCCCTTTTGAGCCATTCTGTAATGCCTTAAAATCACGATGGTATTTTTTTTGCCCTTCCCTTTTGGGACATAAATTGTTCCAAAAGGGCAAATTGAGAAAGAACGATTTTATAAAAAAATTCGAAGGCTATAACAAACTTCTGTTTAATCAACCTGTTATCAAATCTTTTTCTCATTTCCTCCTCATGGTATGTAATTTGCTCTCTATTTTTTCCTACTTGCGGGAAAAGATCGATGACAAAAGACGTCGTTCTTATCTTTGACCAGGACCCCCATACGCAGTGGGTTTTGAAAACCCTTCTGGAGGGAGAGCGCTATATCGTGATTGCTCACGGTGATATGGAGCGACTCAAGCAGAATTTTAAAGAGTTCGAGATCTCTGCCCTGATTATTGAATACAGACCTGATCATCATGATTTAATTGATCTGGTTCGTGAATTGAAAAAGGATTTTTCAGAACTCTATATCATGATGCTTTCTCAACTTGAACTGGATGATGTGAACTATAAACGGATTTTAAAGGCTGGCGTCGATGACTTCTTTCTGAAGCCCTTTTCGAGCGAGAAGATCCTGCTTCATCTTCAGAAGGGCTTAAAGCAGAGAAGGCTGATGCTTCAGAAGAAGCAGGTTGAGAAGAAATTGATCAAGATGAGATTAAAAACAAAGTCGATGGAATCGGTTCGAAAGGATGATTCGTTTAACCTTTCGAGATGATGTTCCCTGACGGTTTCCGGGGGCATCTCAACATACTTCTCGGTCTATGAAGGACCTGAAATCTTTGAAGGGGGATAAAGAATGGAGACGAATATAGAAAGGGCTGATGAAAAGTTCTCAGAGGTCATGTCTTCGTTTAAGAAACCTCACAATCCCGTCAATCTCTTTCAAAAAGTCCAGGGAGCTCTCCGATTTGTCCCAGATTTCGGTATGGCTTGCCGGGCGATCTTAAATGCGGTGATGGATGAGATGGATGCAGAAAATTGTTCTCTTATGCTCAAACACACCCCAACCGGCGATTTGATCGTTCATGCTGCAAGGGGCAAAGGGGATCCGGAAACGATCTACTATCCCGAAGGTTCCACCAACGGGAAAAGATTTAAAGCAGGAGAAGGGATTGCGGGTTGGGTTTTAAAGGAAGGAAAGGCTGTGGTTCTGGCGGATGTCCATCAGGAACCTCGCTTTCTCCGGGCAAATGGCTTGGGGAAGAAGGTTCGCTCCTTAATCTGCCACCCGGTGAGAGAGAAAGATCAGGTGGTGGGGGTTTTTAACCTCAGCCATTCAAAAAGAGGAGCCTTTGATGAGGAGGCCAGAGCCATTTCAGCCTATATTTCACAGCAACTGGGTGCAGCATTGACCTCTGCCCGTTTCTTCATGGAAATCAACGAGATGAATCGTTTGATGCCGACTTCAAAAGGGACTTTCGTCCATTCAGCTCCCAAGAAGGCTGAGGAAGACCCTTTTTCAGGCATTTATGTTGAGGTGGGAGAGGTAACCTCGGATCAAGGGATCTTCCTCTACGCCAGCCAAAAGATGCAACAGATCAAGGCGATCATCGATCGGGTCGCCAATACCGATGTGACGGTTCTGATTCAGGGGGAGAGCGGGACCGGGAAAGAGGTGGTGGCTCGATCCATCCATCTCAATTCCTTTCGCAGGGATCAGCCCTTTATCAAGGTCAATTGTGCCGCACTCCCAACGGAGCTTCTTGAGAGTGAACTCTTTGGGTATGAGAAGGGTGCCTTTACAGGCGCTTATCGACAGAAATTGGGAAAGTTTGATCTTGCCAATGGAGGAACGATCTTCCTGGATGAGATTTCAGAGATGAGCCTCTCCCTCCAGGGAAAACTCCTTCAGGTCCTACAGGATAGGGAATTTTCGAGACTGGGCGGAAAGAAGGATATCCGGGTGGACACAAGGGTTCTGGTGGCAACCAACCAGAACATCGAAGAAGCCGTGCGTCAGGGAAGGTTTCGGGAAGATCTCTACTATAGGCTCAATGTGGTGAACATCATGCTTCCTCCCCTGCGGGAGAGGAAAGAGGAAATTCCCATCTTTGTCGAATACTTCCTCGAAAAGTTTACCAAGAAGTATGGCAGGAAACTGAATGCCATCAGTCCAAAGATGATGAAGATCTTTGAACAGTATCGATGGCCTGGTAATGTGAGGGAACTTGAAAATGCCATTCAACGCATTGTCGTTTTGGGTGGTGAGAAGTTGATTGCTGACGAGTTAACTCCCTCTCTCCGGGAGGATTCAAGCCAAAAGGTGAAGGAGGTTTCCAGAAAAAAGGTATGGCCCACCCTGAGAGAGGTTCATCGCGAGGCAATGGTGAAGGCGGAAAGGGAAGTGATTATGAAGGCTCTGGGGATGACGAACTGGAATCGAAAGAAAGCCGCAGGCTTACTCAATATCTCCTACAAGGCGCTTCTCTATAAGATTCGGGAATGTGGTCTGGATAACAAGCCTATTCAAGTCTCTTCCAATTAGGGCAAATTGTCCGGAGAACACCATCGAAACATGAACATTAAGTGGCGCATCGATTAGGGTGACGGTTACGAAGCCCGTTTCGTTTAACGTTTAAGGGTTATGGTCAAATTCTTTAGACGTGGGAGGTTACCGAATAACGATACGGGCATCCTTACCGTAACCGTTAAACGTTACCTGTTTTCTAATGAATGGGAGGTTCATTGAAAGGTTTTAATGATGTGAGATGGAAAGAAAAGGGGTTTTCCGAGAGAAAGGGGAAAAAGTGGAAAAACTTTACAACTTATTTCCCAAAAAATTACTTTTTTCTCCCCCAGATGTTGTGTTCTTTTGTCCAGAGGGTTTTCCTGGGCAATCGAAAATATCACCTCTTTCAATACGTTAATCATTTTAGAACAGGAGCGTATGCTTCGGGAATGGCTTTTGCTTTTTGTATAGAAAAACCGACATTTCATCCCCTAACGATCAAAAATATCAAGAGTCCGTCTTATTTTATGTTTTTAAAAGAGTTCTTCTTCGCCTATCTTCTATTACTTGAATGCCTTTACGGCTGATGGATGTCATGATGAGAGAGATCACAGAGATTATCTATTCAAATTGCCCCAGGATGAGCAGGATCAAATCGATTATCGAGGAGGTAGCCAGGACGGACCTCACGGTCTTGATCAAAGGGGAGAGTGGTTCTGGAAAAGAGTTGGTGGCTGAGGACATTCACCGTTGTTCCCCACGAAGGACAAAACCTTTTATCCGGGTGAACTGTGCAGCCATTCCTGCCAGCCTTCTTGAGAGTGAGCTGTTCGGTTTTGAAAAAGGCGCCTTTACAGGAGCCAATCATAAGAAGCCTGGCAAGTTCGAAATTGCCAATGGAGGAACAGTCCTTCTGAATGACATTGAGGAGATGGATCTCTCCGTTCAACCCAAACTGCTTCATCTGCTTCAGGATGGGACTTTCTCCCGATTGGGAGGCGATGCAGAAGTTCCGGTCGACGTCCGGGTCATCGTCACCACAAAGAATCATTTAGAACAGTCGATGACCGAAGGCCGTTTTCGAGAGGATCTCTTTTTCAGAATTAACGTCATCAATCTGAACCTTCCACCCCTTCGGGAACGAGTCGAACAGATCATCCCCCTTGCCCAATACTTCTTCGATCGCTATCGCAGACGATACGGAAAGGAGGTCTCGCCCCTTTCAGACGAACTTCTCACTGCTTTCCAGGCTTATCCCTGGCCAGGGAATATCCGGGAGCTGGAGAATTTCGTGAAACGGATCGTTCTTCTGGGAGATGAGACCTCTCTTCTCCAATCCCTCTATGAAAAGATTGAAACGCGCAAGCAGACGCAAGAGGATTTGAAGATGTCTTCAAAACAGTCCCACTCCCCTCAGTGGGTTTTCAACTTGAAAGAGGTGGGCAAACGAGCGGCAGAGCAAGCGGAAAAGGAATTGATCGAGGCAACCCTTCAACGGACCCGATGGAATCGAAAAGAGGCAGCCAAATTACTTCGGACCAGCTACAAAGCCTTATACTACAAGATCCAGAAGTACCGCCTCAATGGAAAAATCTTCAATCTGGAGAACGAGGCTTAAGTCGATGGAGGTGGGTTTGGGATTCGGACGCACAATGAGCACGAAGCGCTGGTGAGGAGGAATCGATGGAGGCTTGGCAGGGAGGAATCGAAAGTCATAGCAGGATATTGGATCAGAACCTTTTCTTCTTTCTTCTTGATCAAGAGGTGAAACGAGCACGTCGCTATCAGAACTTTATCTGCCTTCTCCATCTGAAGATCAACAGAGTTGGGGGTGGCGAGCTCCAGGGGAATCTCCGGACGTGCCATGAGACGCTGGGGGACCTCTTATCGGTGGAAATGCGGGACAGTGATCTTCTTGCTCCTCTTGGAGAAGATCGATGGCTGGTCATGCTTCCCTATGCGGACATGCAGACAGGAATGAAAGCGAAAGCTCGATTTGAAGAGATTCTTCGATATTTTGACTTTAAAAAAAGAGGATTTGATATCGCAATCGATCATTGGGTCTTTCCTGCCCATTGGAATAACAAGGAAGATCTTTTCCATCAGATATTCACACCGTATTCGGGTGAATAGAGAGGGGGATATTGATGCACAGAATAGCCGTCATAAGTTGCTTGATCCTCTTGATGGTGATGGGAAGTGGGGGCGTTGCTCAATCTCAACCAGACCGGGACATTTTGATGCAAAAGCAGGCTCAGTCTGAAATGGGGGCGGATAGCGATCGCTATGTGATCGGGGCTGAAGACATTCTCTACATCCATGTCTGGAGAGAGGAAGCCCTGTCCCGAACCGTTCCGGTCAGAATGGATGGCCACATCTCTCTTCCTCTAATACATGAGGTTAAGGCAGCAGGCTTGACCCCCCTCCAGTTGAAAGAGGAGATCACCAAAAAGTTGAAAGAATTTATTGAGTCGCCCAACGTCTCTGTGATGGTCATGGAAGCCAATAGCTTCAAGGTCTATGTTTCCGGACAGGTTCGAACTCCCGGGGTCGTGCGGCTTCGGAGTGAGACGACCCTTCTCCAGTTGATTCCGATGGTGGGTGGATTCACCGATTGGGCTGATCAGAAGAAGATCCTTATCATCCGGAAGGAAGAAGGGAAAGAGAAACGGTTTATCGTCAATTATAAGAAACTAGTGAAAGGGGAAGCCTTAGAGACAAACCTCGTTCTCAAAGCAGGAGATACCATCATCGTCCCTTAGAGGATAAGGGGCAATAAAGGAAACCAGAAAATGAAAAAGATCAACCTCTTACTCGTCATCATGGCCATACTTATCCTGTCTTCTTCCCTGACCCTGGCAGAGATTAAGGATATCTTCACAAGAATACAGCCCTACATCACCCTCGAGGGAGAATATAACGACAATATCAATCTGACGGCTCGAAACCGAAAGGATGATTTCATTACCACCCTCTCACCTGGAATTCGCTTTTCGACGATGCCGAGGTCCCCAGTGACAGGAGAATTCAGGAGGACACCGACAGCAGAGGAGAAGTTCGGTTTAGAACTGGATGCCCGGGCAGGGTTTGTCATTTATGCAAAGGAAGAGGATAACAACTTCATCAGCCTGAATGGGACGTTGAACGGCTGGTATGCACCTACAAGAAACCTCACCTTTCGGATCAGGGATTATCTGATACGGTCTGATGAAATCAGAGAGAGGGACTATTCGTTGACCGCCATCGAAGGTCAACGGTTCCTTTCAAGAACCTCCCGAAGAGAGACTTACTATCGGAATGTATTCGAACCCTCTATGGACTACAGGTTTGGAAGAGAGAATCTCTTCTCTCTCAGCTTCCGAAACACCCTCTATGAGATCCAGAGCCGCACGGCAGAGGATAGCGTTGAGAATACGATCAACCCCAGACTGAGTTACTGGTTTAATATCCGGAATGGAATCTATTTCGAATACGGCTTAACCTTCGCACGGTTTCAGCGTTCAGCGGATTGGGTAGGCCATAACGGAACAGGTCGTTACATCCATCGACTGAATCCGAGAACGTCCCTCTTTGGAGAATATACCTATCTGAACCGCGATTTCGATTCCCCTTCAGTCGACTATTCTGTCCATCGACCCAGTGTGGGAGTGGAACATGCTTTCAGTCCGACCCTGAGCGGGAGAGGACAGATGGGATACTTCTGGCGAAATCCGCATCGCGGTTCCACGACAGGAGGTCTCTATTACGATCTCCTCTTCACCCAGCGGGCAGAAAGAACCACCTATACCCTCGGCTTTCAGGGTGGTTATGTGGAGGAATATTTTACGGCTGAGAACCTCGGATTTACCAAATCACATCGTCTGATTGGAACGGTTTCTCATCGGCTCCTGGAGAGGATGACGGTTGGATTGAGGGGGAGCTACGAACGGGCCCGTTATGCAGACAGAGGCATCGACCGGATCTGGGGGGCAGGCGTCAATGCTTCCTATCAGGTCTTGAGGTGGTTGGGGCTTTCTCTCGAACTCTCTCACCGGGAGAACCACTCCAACTTTTCAGAAAGAGATTATAGTGAGTATCGAGGCATTCTTCGCCTCACCGCCACTTATTAAAGGGTTCAAAGAGTTGATAAAGGAGAAGACTGTGACCGAACCAAAACCTTTAGGGATTCATGATTACATTGCCATCGCCCTTCGACGGAAATGGTATCTCATCATTCCTCTGATTGTAGGTGTTGTTGGATCGTATGGGGTTTATAAGACTTTACCCAAGATCTATCAGGCAACCACACTGATTCTGGTTCAGCCTCAAAGCGTCCCAGAAAGTTATGTTCGCCCTACTATTACAGAATCCGTGGTCAGCCGTCTCAGTACAATCAGTCAGGAGATATTGAGTCGTACCCGTTTGGAGAAGGTCATTGAAGAATTTAATCTTTATCCGGATCTTCGAAAGAAGATGACCAAAGAAGAAGTGATTGAAAGGATGCGGAAAGCTATTGACGTGAAGGTCCAGGAACCCAGAAGAAGCGGGCGAGATAGCACCACAAACTCTTTTACCATCTCTTTCGAAGGAGATCATCCTCAAATCGTGATGCAGGTCACCAATAAATTGGCTTCTCTCTTTATTGAAGAGAATCTAAAGGTCCGTGAGACCCAGGCAGAGCGGACCTCAGAATTCATAACAAAAGAACTGACCTCGCTGGAAGAACAACTCAAAAAGAAAGAGCAGGAGATCCGAAATTTTAAAGAACGCAACATGGGACAGCTTCCACAGCAACTCGATGCCAACCTGAGGATTCTTGAACGGTTACAGGATCAGCTCAAGACAACGAACGAAAACATTCGAGCCGGAGAAGATCGCAGTATCGTCATCCAGAACCAGATCGAGATGCTTAAAAAGCGTGAACCCCTTCAAACCGCACGAGAGATCCGAAGAGACCCGGCTACAGGTCGTGAGAGCCTGGTTCTTGAGCGAATGCCTGAAGATCCCCTGGTGACCCAACTGAACCAGTTGAAGAGAGATCTGAGTAGCGCCTTATCCAAATATAAGGAGACCCATCCTGATGTGATTGACTTGAAGAAGCGGATTGCTCACCTTGAACCTAAGGTGCAGGAGGTCCTTCAAAAACAGGAAGCAGAAAGAGAGGCGAGACTGAGGGAGCAGAGAGCCCAGCGAGAGAATGTGGTGGTCGCAGACCTTCCTCCGCCTGCCCCCGACCCTGAGACGCAGAGATTATTCACCCAGTATACCGAGCAATACAACTCTGTGGCACTGGAGGTGAAGCGGTTGAAGGAGGAGGAGAAGGAGTTGAAACAGCAGATCGCTTTTTACCAGAGGAGAATCGAAGAGACGCCCCGGCGCGAACAGGAGCTGACTCTTCTGACCCGGGATTACGATCTGATGAAAGCTAATTACCAGTCTCTTCTGGACAAGAAGATGCAAGCCCAGATGGCAGAGAATTTAGAGCGAAAACAGCAGGGAGAGCAGTTTAAAGTTCTCGATCCGGCACGCCTCCCTGAAAAACCGATCAAGCCGGATCGGAATAAGATTCTACTGATTGGAGCTTTCATCGGGCTGGCATTGGGCGTCGGGTTGACCTGGTTTAGAGAATCTCTGGACCGTTCCTTCCATACCGTTTCAGATGTGGAGAACTATTTAGGGATCTCTGTCATTGCCACTCTTCCAAACTTGAGGGAGGAGCCCAAACGCAAAGCAGCCTGAGAATATAAGGTGCTTTTCATAATGGAGCCTGTGAGATTCTGAATATGTATGAACAATTTTACGGCTTGAAAGAGAATCCCTTCAACGTCACCCCTAACCCGGACTACATCTATTTAGGGGAAAACCATCGGGAGGCTCTGGCTCAGCTTCTCTACGGAGTGAGGGCAAAAAAGGGATTTATCGTCATTACCGGTGAAGTCGGAACCGGAAAGACGACCTTGATTCACTTTCTTCTTGAAAAACTGGAAGGTAACAACCATACGAAGACCGCCTTCCTGTTCAACCCCAAATTAACGGTCAATGATTTTATCCAGTATATTCTGAAGGATTTGGGAGTGAGAGTTCAGGGACAGACCAAAGGCGAATACCTTCATCACCTCCATCGGTATCTGCTGAACGCTTACCGGAGAGATGAGAGGGTGGTTCTCATTGTGGATGAAGCGCAGGGATTGAAACCTGAACTTCTCGAAGAGATAAGACTCCTTTCGAATCTGGAGACGTCGAGGTCCAAACTCCTCCAGATCGTCCTGGTAGGGCAACCAGAACTGGATAAGACCATTTCCCAGCCGGAATTTCGCCAGCTGAGGCAGAGGATCAATCTAAGGTATCAACTGGCTCCATTGAGTTTTAAAGAGACGAAAGAATACATCGAGAAACGATTGAGAGTGGCAGGCGCCACCGGCCCCATCTTTACGGAAAGGGCGATTAAGGAGATTCATAAGAGATCCGGTGGGATTCCGCGATTGATCAACATCCTCTGCGATAATGCCTTGTTGAATGGTTTTGCCCTTGATCAGAAGATGGTCGATGAAAAATCGGTTCGTGAAGTCTCAGAGGATCTCAAACTTGAAACAAAACCAAAACCTTTTGGGAAATGGGTCTTCGCCATCTTGATGATGGTGGGGTTCCTTCTCGGTTTACTCTATGCCTTTCAGATGGGCTACCTCAAACTTCTTTATCAGGAGGCTGGTCAAGCCCTGCGATATATAAGAGAATTCTTTTTACACTTCACCCCTTATACTTAACGTCTATCAGGTTGAATGATCGCCTTGCGTCCATCGTTTGGCGATATGAGAGGTTTTAAAATGAGTCGCGTCTATCGAGCTCTTGAGAAAGCAGAAGAGGAAAAGAAGAAGACAGGTAAGAGCAGCTCTCCATTAAAGGTCTTTGAGGAGAAGATGGTTTCCCGAATCACAGAACCCGTTCCCCAGAAGCAGATCGATCCTGCCAGAGAGCTCGGATTGCCTCGGGAAGATGCAGAAACTTTTGATCTCGTCTCATTAAACCCTTTTGCAGCAGAAGAGTTCCGAAAACTGAAAGCAGAAATCTTTCACCGTCTTCCCAATCCACCCCATACCATTCTGATCACCAGTGCCATCCCAGGAGAGGGAAAGACGACTGTGGCACTCCACCTCGCAAAGGCAATCTCCTTCGAACTCCATAAGAAGGCAATTCTGATCGATGGGGACCTTCGGAAACCCGCGATCCACTTCGACGGGCTTCAACATGCGAAAGGACTGACAGACTTTCTTTCTGATAGCGTCCCTTTGTCAGAAGTCCTTCTTAATTCGGGAACGGCAAACCTAAAAGTCATCCTATCGGGTCCTGCCACCCAGAAGCCGACTGAATTGATCGGCTCAAAACGGATGGAAGAACTGCTGAATTCTCTGAAGACCTCTGAGCAATCCACTTATATTCTTATCGACTCTTCCCCCATCGTCTCAACGAGTGAGCCCATGCTACTCTCGAAACTGGTCGATGGCATCATCCTGGTTGTCCTTGCAGATCAGACGCCTCGTGAAACCGTTCAAAGGGCCATTAAATCGATCGATACCGAAAAGATCATTGGTATTGTGTTGAACCAGGTCGATCTCAAGACATCGAGTTATTATTCGAAGTATTACTCCAAGTATTACAAAAAAAATTGAATCGAAAGGAAGGGGTAGGGAGGGTTCTGACCTCCTGACCCTCAAGAAAAAAGAATGGAAAACTGGTACGTCATTCAAACCAAACCTAAAAAAGAGGAAGAAGCAACCCATTACCTTTCCAACAAGGGAGTGGAGATCTTCAACCCTCTTATCGAATCCTTTGGGTATCGGAATGGTAGGATGGGTAAAGAACTGAAGCCCCTCTTTCCAGGATATATCTTTGGAAAATTCAATCTGGAAGTGAACTACCCCCTGGTGCGATGGGGAAAAGGGGTGAAATGTGTGCTCGGTTTCGGAGGCTATCCTGTTCCCCTGGCTGAGGAGGCAATCCTCATCATCAAAGAGAGAACAGGGGAAGGAAATATTGTCAGAATGAATCGGGATTTTAAACCCAACGAGGTGGTCCGGATCAAAGCAGGGCCCTTAAAGGACTTGGTGGGTATTTTTGAAAGATGGGTTTCGGATCACGAAAGGGTCAGAGTGCTCTTGAACCTGATCGGTTATCAACCCGAAGTAGAACTGCACTATTCAATGATCGAAAAAGTCGCCTGACAAGCATAGAGGAAAGGGCAAAGAGCTTGGGGAAGATGACTATGAGCAAATTTCGATTTCAAGATTTGAGGATCTGGCAGTTGGCGATTGAGATAGCTGATGAACTCTTTGATAGAGCTGACGATCTCGAGCGGAAGAGACTGTATCGGTTCGCGGAGCAACTTAGAGGAGCTGCGATGTCGATGTCGAATAATATCGCTGAGGGGTCGGGGTCTTCTTCGAAGAAAGAGTTCAGACAATTTCTGAATATGGCCCGCCGGTCAACTTTTGAAAACGCAAACATTCTTATTATCTTGGAGCGAAGAAAACTGATGAGCAAAGAACGCTTGGAACTTTACTTAGACCGTTTAGATTCCCTTTGCCGTCAGATAACAAGTTTCCAGAAATATCTTAGATAAAGCCTTTTTAGTGGAGTATCTTATGCTTCATCCTCTATGCTCTAAGCTCTTTGCTCTTTGCCCTATGCATTTGTCATTTAGGGTTGTTTTGCTTGTATACTCTATGCTCTTTGCCCATTGCTCTAAGCCTTTGTTAATTACGGTTGTTTTGCTTGTATACCCTATGCTCTATGCTCTTTGCGTTTGTTATTTGGTGTGGTTTTGGCTATACACTCTATGCCCTATGCCCTATGCTCCATGCGTCTCTTAGGGCGTAACACTTAACCCACGAACATCGTGGTACAAAAAATTAAATCGGAATATTTCTTGCGGCGCGTCGAATTGTCCCCAATTCGAACCGGCGGTAGCCTATCTAAAGAATGGAATGATGTGATCCGATTGGACGGTGCAAGGGTATAAAGAATGTTTGGAAGGAATGGATTTCGATCTTCTCCTGGATGGATTTTTGTTCTGGTGGATAGCCTTCTCATCCTGACAGGCATCTTTCTGGGGAGTGTGATTCGATTCTGGGGAAAGAACATTTTCCCATATCACGAAGAGTATATGGTTCTTAGAATGATGCTCGTCGTTATCGTTATCCAGATCGGGTTCTACTATTTTGAACTCTACCATCACAAAACCCTTCGAGAGAGAAAGAAGATGGGAATCCTCCTTGTTGGATCCCTTTGCGCCTCATCCATCTTCTTAACAGTCATCTACTATCTGGTTCCCTCTTTGACCATCGGTCGGGGCGTCTTCGCCATCAGTCTTTTCTTAATATTACTCTTTACCTTTTTATGGCGTATCCTTTACGCCTCCTTTTTAAAAAGTTGGCCTCCTAAGGAGAAAATCCTCATTATTGGCACAGGAGATCTGGCAAAAAAGATCAAGAGCGAAATCCTTGAAAATGGATACGAGGGTTTCCAAATTGTGGGGTTTATCGATGAGGATCGAGACAAGATCGGACGATCAATCTAATCCAGTAGTGGTCGGCGACTATAGCCAAATCTTTCATATCTGCCAGAAAGCCGATGTGGACAGAATCATAGTCGCCCTTGATGAGCGACGGGGGAAGTTTCCCCTTGAGCAGTTGCTTTTCTGTCGGCTAAAGGGGATCCCGGTCGATGATGGGGTGGCATTCACAGAACTATTAGCCGGAAAACTTTCTGTGGAGAATCTCCACCCGAGCTCGCTCATTTTCTCGAATGGATTCAAACGATCAGCCATTTTCAAAAGGATGAAGAGGGTCTTTGACCTTCTGGCTTCGGTTCTGACGCTGATCCTGTTATCGCCGGTCTGCCTGTTGATTGCCTTAGCCATTAAGATGGAATCCACAGGTCCGATTTTATACCGGCAGGAAAGAGTGGGAGAGGATGGAAAGGTATTCAAACTTCTTAAATTTCGTTCGATGCGTGCAGATGCTGAGCAAAACGGTCCGGTCTGGGCAAAGGTTGATGACGATCGAGTGACGCGAGTGGGACGAATCATCAGGAAATTGAGGTTGGATGAGATTCCCCAGATCTTCAACGTCTTAAAAGGAGAGATGAGTTTCGTCGGACCCCGACCCGAAAGGCCCTTTTTCGTCGAGTCGTTGAGGAAGGAGATTCCTTACTATTCCGAGCGACACGTCATCAAGCCAGGCATCACAGGATGGGCTCAGATTATGTATCGGTATGGAGCGTCAAAGGAAGATGCCTTGCAAAAACTGAAGTATGACCTCTATTACATCAAGCATATGTCGGTGATGCTTGACCTCGTGATTCTCTTTGAAACCATTAAGATCGTCCTTCTTGGAAAAGGAGCACGATGAGCGTTACCAAAACCCCCTCTGCTATAGGGCACAGGTTTTCGAAAGAGTCTCAAGAGATCTACCCATATGATATGTTCAACTTTTTGACCATTGATATTGAGGATTATTTTCAGGTTCATGCCTTTTCGAGGGTGATCAGGATCGAGGATTGGGAAAATTACGAATCCCGGATCGAGCGAAACACCGATCGCCTCCTGGAGATACTCGAAGAATCACGCACCGATTCGCCCCGCAAGATTGTTCGGGCAACCTTCTTCGTTCTCGGTTGGATTGCTGAGAAGTATCCCCACCTTATCCGGGCTATTCAAGAAAGGGGTCATGAGATTGGCTGTCATGGATATGGCCATCAATTAATTTATGGCCAATCCAGAAGAGCATTTAGAGAAGATATCAAAAAGGCGAAGGCCATCCTCGAAGACATCACTGGAGACGAAGTGATTGGCTATCGTGCCCCGAGTTACTCCATCACGAATCAATCTCAATGGGCTTTTGAAGTCTTGGTCGAAGAGGGATTTAAATATGACTCGAGCATTTTTCCGATCCACCATGACTTTTATGGTATTCCGGATGCCCCTCGATTTCCATTTATCATTTCTATGAATGGCAGCTCGAATTTTGCATTTTCACCATTGGATTTTCATCTGAGAACGACTCGGCTTTCGAAAACCTGCGCTTCGTATTGTTCGACTTCAGCCCTATCTCCTGAAGATTCAATTCCCTCTCCCCTGCGTTCTTTGCCCCCTACCTCTTCCATTGTCGAATTCCCGGTATCCACCGCTCACATACTGGGGGTGAACGTTCCCATTTCCGGCGGCGGTTACTTCAGGCTTCTCCCATACCCATTGATTAAAAAAGGGCTTGAAAGGATCAATCGCGTGGAAGAACGACCCTTTGTCTTTTATCTCCACCCCTGGGAACTGGATCCTGATCAACCCAGATTGAACAGTATCTCATGGAAGGCGAGATTTCGTCATTACGTCAATCTTCACAAGACCGAAAATCGGTTTAGAAAACTCCTGAGGGATTTCCATTTCACTTCCATCAAGGAAGCCATCAACTCAATAAACCAGTAAACCTGATGAACTCCAGAAAACCAAAGCGTAGAGTGATCATCCTGGGAATTTTGCTGGCATTTATTATGATTGGTGTCAAGGCATATTACGACACCCATACCATCGAAGTGAAGCGCTTCGAGATAAAAGATTCCCCACTTTGTGACGCTCTGTCTGGATTAAAGATAGCTTTTCTCACAGATCTTCACATCAAAGAGATGGATGTGAGGGAAAATAAGGTCATCGAGATTCTTGGCGAGGAGAAACCTGACCTCATTCTCCTCTCAGGCGATTATATCCGTTTTAAAGGGTCTTATGAGCCTTTGATCTCTTTCTTTCATCAATTAAAAGCAACTTATGGAGTATATGGAGTTCTGGGCAATACGGAATACTCCAACGAAAATGGTTCCTGCATTCTCTGCCACCAGAAGAACTCAAAGGCTTTAAAAGAAAGACAAAGTCCCATCTTTTTAAGAAATGCCTCTCTGGTTTTAGAAATCAATGGCAAGAGACTCCATATCTATGGGGTGGACGACCCTGTCAAAGAGAAGAGCGACTTAAGAAAGACCCTCGGAGGAGGCAATGCAAAAGAGCCTTCCATTTTGTTAGCTCATTCTCCAGAAGTCTTTGAAGAAGCGGCTGTCCATGGCATAGATTTGATTCTCTGCGGCCACAATCACGGAGGCCAGATCTCTCTCACCAGACACCTGCGCTATGTTCTACCCCTCGATCCAATTCTCGAATATCTCGAAGGATTTTATCAGAAGGGGAAGACCCTGATGTATGTCAGTCGAGGTGTTGGAACAAGTTATCTGCCCTTCCGTCTGGGTGTCAAACCAGAAATGACCTTCTTCTCTTTTCCGAATGGCACGAAAGAAAAGACACGAATTGCACGAATGAACCAAACAAACCCGGGTAACTCCAGTCACCCCATTCACCCGGGTCATCCCGTTTTAGTTTCCAACAATCCTTCGCATACCGTCTTTGCAGGGCTAAGTTCATTCAGTTTACTTTCGACCTTCAATTTCTTAGGGGTTTTCGATTCCCTTGGTCTAATGGCAGCACCGCAGCGCCACAACAGAGTAGCACAGCAACACAGCAATACCGCAGCACAAAAGATCCTATTCGATTTCGAATCCGAGGAAGAATTAAAACTTCTGAATTGGGAATGCCATAAATGGTTCGAACTCTCAGAAGAAAACGTTACCTCCGGCAAGAAAAGTTTGAAGGTATTGCTTCCCCCAGGCAAATACCCGGGAATCTATTTTCAAGAATTTCATAAAGATTGGTCAAAGGCAAATGACTTTAGACTCGACGTTTTCAATCCCTCTGAGGAGAAGGTCACCTTTCATATACGCATCGACGATCATAAAAGTGGTTGGGAATATGCCAACCGGTTTGATATCAATTTCGAATTGAAACCTGGCATCAATCACATATCCATTCCCACTCCTTCAATTCGAACCAATATCCATCACCGCCCCTTAAACCTTAAAAGAATCGAGCGGATGATGGTCTTCATTCCCGATAATCTCAAGGCAAGGGAACTTTATATCGATCACATTCGACTCGAATAATCTTTTGAAATCCATTTTTTAAGAAGTGAGGTGTTTTTATGATCATTCAATCCTGTCTCAAATGCCGATACCATGCCATACGATTGGAAGGGGATGAAGAGACCAGCCATTGCCAGAGAGAAAACTGCTGGTCTCGTTATTCCAAATGCATTCTCTCCAAAGCTCTTGAAAAATATCTGAAAGAAAACTCCCTCCGGTCCGATTCGCACAGCGCTTCCTTATGATACACCACCGCACCACCGCAGCACTCGAGCATTTTTTTCTCTGTGCTCTTTGCCCTTTGGTCTATACTCTTCGCTCCATGCTCTACGCCCTATGCCCTCGGTTCTATGCTCTTTGCCTTTACCGCTACACCGCAGCCCCGCAGCACTTTCTTACTCTATGATCTTCGCTCCGTGCTCTATGCTCTTTCCCCTATGCTCTTTGCTCTAAGCCCTATGCCCTCTGCTCTTACGGGGGCTTAATATCTTCTCCTTGAACCTTTTCCCTCAGTGCCTTAATATATTTCCAAATATGCTCTCTCAGGCTGAAATCGAAAAAATCAGATCGATCCTGTCCAGCAGGGAAGGAGTGGCATATGCCTTTCTCTTTGGCTCGGCCTTGAAGCGTCTTGCCGCTCACAGCGACATTGATCTCATGATCGGGGGAGAATTGAGTCCAGTTGAGAAGGCTGATTTATTGGCGGAATTAACGGTTCAACTCCGACGCCAAATAGACCTTATTTCTTCAAAAGAGGCAGCCTGTGATGTGGTCTTGCGAGCGTTTTCTTCCGGGATTCCCATCTTAATTCGTGACCGGGAACAACTGAAAGAAGATTACCTCAAGAATTACCGCCTTTCTGACCAGGGAGTTCCTTTGAAACGAATTAGGCTGGAGCGATTGAAAAGAGTTTACGGAAATGGTTAATCCAGGTGTCATCACGAAACGGGTGGAACAGATTGAGAAACATCTGGAACGTATACGTCCCTATGTATCACTATCCCACGAGGACTTCCTGAAAGATAACGTGGCGCAGGATGTCGTGGAGTACAATCTGTTTCAAATTGTGAACCATTTAATACTA
>FWPV01003122.1_pt1 | contig 38446 bp, 32 predicted proteins | sample 2228371 | NCBI WGS metagenome assembly FWPV01 (sample SAMEA103939776, study PRJEB20133) | metagenome
TATAACTAAGCCGACGATAGCCTTGCTCGGGGAGGGAGGTGAGAGCCGCCTCAACATCGGGGGAGGATGATTGTGTTTCGTGGAAATTCAATGGCACGAGAAAACAAAGGAGGAAGAGGTATGGTTGAAAATTCAAAAGTCATGACCATGAAGGAAGCCATTTCGAAATTCGTTCAGGACGGCATGACGTTATTCATCAGTGCCGTCTGGGCCAATCACGCCGCCGCAGCGGCGCACGAAATCATCCGGCAGGGGAAAAAAGACCTCACGCTCATTGAAAGCTCCCCCGGGGAGATCTTCGATCAGATGGTCGGTGCCGGCTGCGTGAAGAGGCTCATCCTATCCTGGTCGGCAAACGAGGCATTCGGGGGAGGCTACCGATTCCGCAGGGCTGTGGAGAAGGGCTTGATTGAAGTCGAGGATTACTCGAATTTCGGCTTGACGGCAAAGCTGATGGCCGGGGCCATGGGGATCCCTTTCATGCCCATCATGTCTCAGAAGGGCTCATCCATCAATGAAATCAGAACTTTTCTCGGCGAGAACAAGTTGAAGCATGTGGATTGCCCCTTTACGGGCCAGAAGGTCACGCTCATTTCGGGCATCAGCCCCGATGTCTCCATCATCCACTGTCAGCGTGCCGATAAAGAGGGAAATGTACAGACATGGGGTTCGCTCTTTTCGGCGAAGTGGGGAACCATGGCCGGCAAGACCGTCATTGCCAGTGTCGAGGAAATCGTGGATACCGACACCATAAGGCGCAACCCGGAATTGACCCTCGTCCCCGGCTTCCGCGTGTCCGCGATCGTGCATGAACCCTGGGGCGCACACCCCGGGCATCTCTTCGGGTATCACGATGACGACCGCTGGTTCCGTTATATATACGCGAACTTCTTCTGCGACGATGACAAGAAATTCAAAGAGTTCATGGATGAGTGGGTCTATGGTGTGGATGATCGAGCGGGGTACATCGCCCATTATATTCAGAAGTTCGGATACAAGCGCCTGATGAGATTGAGGCCGAAGCCGTTTTACAGCGACCCGATCAACTACGGCACCTATCCCTTTGATACCATGCACATGGACATTTAGGAGGTGAAGACATGACCGACCAGAAATATGCGAAAGATTATACCCTGCCGGAACTGATGATTGCAGCCGGCGCGAGAGAAATCAAAGACGGCGAAAGGGTTCTCATCGGCGTGGGTCTTCCCCTCCTCAGCGCCATGCTGGCCAAGAGAACCCATGCCCCCCACTGTAAAATGGCCTACGAAACGGGAACCTTTGATTCGTTGCCTTCCAGGACGCCCTTCAGCGTCGTCGACCCGGAATTGGTGCCGAGGGCGATCTATGCCGGTCAGCTTCCGGATATCATGGCCTTCTTCTTACAGAGAGGTTTTATTGACATCGGGTTCATCGGCGGCGCCCAGGTCGACAAATACGGCAATCTGAATTCCACCTGCTTCGGAGATTATTTCAAACCCAATGTCAGATTCCCCGGCAGCGGCGGCGCCCATGATTTCGGCTCCTTCGCCCGGAGAAGCCTGATCGTCATGATCCACGAGAAAAGACGGTTCGTGGAGAAGTGTGACTATGTCACGACCCCGGGCTACCTCAGCGGCGGGGACAGTCGATACGAAGCCGGCTTACCACCGGGAACGGGCCCTCAAGCCGTCATATCCACAAGGGGTGTTTTCCGGTTCAGCCCGGAGACAAAAGAGATGTACCTCGATACTTATCACCCGGGGGTGACAGTGGAATCGATCAAAGAAAATGTCAACTGGGATCTGAAGGTATCCCCCATCGTGAGGGAAACGGAGCCCCCGACCGAAGAGCAGGTGAAAATCATCAGAGAGCTCGATCCGGAGGGATTCTTCCTGCGCAGGGGAGAATTGAACAAGAAAATCAAGGCCTATGCCGAAAGCATGGGATGGCTCTGAAAATGTGAACACCCGACAGAGCCGTCAGGAGAAAGGGCAGGCTGTTCCCGAACCTGCCTTTTCTCCTGGTTTCTTTTTGTTCTTTTGAGGATACCAGGTCATCACGCGTTCAGGAGGCGCTGCTCCCGCAGGCTCACCGGCAAATGCCGGTAGAGCGAGCGGCGAGACTCCCGGAGATTGAGCGCAAGGTCATGGAGAGGGCGGGAACCATCCGCAACGAGGAGTGGAATAGGGATGAACGTCATTGATTTCCACATCCACATTGGAACGCAGGACCAGTTTCTGCCCTGGGTCATGGATTTCTTCAAGAAGAACAATCCTCACTACGCGGAGACCTTTGCTGAAAAGATCACGCCCGAGGAGGCTGTCGCCTTCCTGAAATCCCAGAGTGTCGATCGGGCGGTCATACTCGCTGAATATGCCCCGAAGGCATCGGCGATGGTCACCAATGAGTTCGTATCCGAATTCAGCAAGGGGCACGAAGAACTCATTCCTTTCGGCTGCATCAACTTTGAAGATCCAACGCCTTACGAAGAACAGGCAAGATACGCGGTGGAAAGACTCGGCGTGAGAGGCTTCAAGCTGCTGCCTTCGTATCAGCATTTTGACCCCAATAACCCGATGCTGTTTCCCTTTTATGCGTATGTTCAGTCCCTGGACATGCCCATCATGTTCCACACCGGCACATCCATATTCCACGGCACCCGCATCCGGTACGCGGACCCGTTGCTGCTCGATGAAGTCGCTGATGAGTTCCCCGGTCTCAACATCATCATGGAACACGGCGGGAGGACTTTCTGGTATGACAGGGCGGCGTGGCTTATCTCGAAGTACCGGAACATGCATATCGGGATCGCCGGGATCGCCACAAGACATCTGCCCAAGTTATTCCCGAGGCTCGAACCGTACCGGGACCGCTTCATCTTCGGCAGCGACTGGCCGGGGGTGGCCGACATCCGGGGACTGATCGACAGGGTACAGGCACTTCCCTACAGCGATGAAACCAAAGAGATGATCCTCTGCAGAAACGCGGAGAGGCTTCTGGGCCTCGACCGCTGATCTCAAAAGGGTCCCGATCCCGAAACCCGGCAGCACGGCGATCTTCGCGCCTGCGTTTCGAACGGCACGCCGGGGAAGGCCAGCCGATATCCTTCCTTTCGAAAAGATGCCGCACGATGACGTCGCGGGCATGGCTCCGTTCCGATGAGGTCTCGCCACCCGGACCCACGAACCCGCCCACGAAGATCAGGGGTTTCTTTTTTGTTGATTTGTAATAGAATGCAAAGCCACAAAGAAAGCGGAACGTCAAGGAGGGAGCATCGATGAGTCTGAAAGACAAGTTTGCCATCGTCGGCGTCGGCTATACCCCCCAGGGCATCGTGCCAGGTCGGACGACCCTCAGCTTTCATCTGGAAGCCTGTGCCAACGCCATCTCGGATGCGGGATTGAAAAAAGAGGATGTGGACGGGCTGATCCTGTACCGGGCCTTTCCGCCCTCCACAGGGGAAACGGATGTCACGCCCTACCTGGTGGCGCAGCACCTGGGGATCTCGCCCGTCTTCCTGGCCCAGGACGCCAACTGATCCAGGAGCCACCTGATGCACGCAGTTGGCGTGCTGGAAGCGGGTTTGTGCAATTATGTGCTGATTTCCTACGGCCACTGCGGCCGGTCGGGGGACAGCATGATGCAGATGCTCTCGAGCCTCGGGGCCGAAGACGCCGTGTACGGCCACTTCGGTGCCACGGGGGGGTATGCCCTGGCGGCCCGCCGGGCCATGCACGAGTTCCAGACGGGGCCCGAGACATGGAAGCGGATCGCCGTCGGACAGCGCAAGTGGGCCAACCTGAATCCACGGGCCATGATGTGCGGCCGTCCCATGACCGATGAGGATTATGACCTTTCCCCCATGGTCGTCGAACCCTTCCGGCTGGCCGACAATTGCCTCATGACCGACGGCGGCCGGGCCTGCGTCGTCACCACGCTTGAGCGTGCCCGTGACCTTCGCCATCGGCCCGTGACGATCATGGGCCTGGGGATGTACAACCCCGCCGCCGAACTCGCCCCGGCCCGCCACCTGGCCGGGCCCACGGGGGCGCGCCGGGCCGGGGAGATGGCGCTGCGCATGGCCGGGATCACCCTCGACGACATCGACGCCTGCGAAATCTACGACTGCTTCACTTACACCGTGGAGATCACCCTGCAGGATTACGGGTTTTTCAAACCCGGCGAAGGGAAGGACTGGTTCCAGGGGGGGACGATCGAACCGGGGGGGCGGATGCCGGTCAACACCTCGGGAGGACAGCTATCGGAATCCTACCAGATGGGACTGACCCCGCTCACGGAAGCCGTGATGCAGTTGATGGGCCGCTGCGGGGAGCGGCAGCTCGGACCCCGAACGGGCAACCGCGAACCGGAGATCATCCTCTGCAGCGACAACGGCGGGATCCTGCAAACCCACGCCTGCTACATCCTGAGGAGGGGATGAAAGAATGACCGACAGGAAACCTCTGCCCAAAATCAACGCGGACACCCGGGCCTTCTGGGAAGGATGCCGGCAGCACGAGATCAGGATCCAGAAGTGCGGCGGCTGTGGAAATTGGCGATGGCCGCCGGCCTTTCTCTGTCCCCATTGCCTGTCACCGGAGACGAACTGGATCCGGGCTTCCGGCAGGGGAACCGTCTATTCCTATGCTGTCTATCGGGTTGCCTTCGACCCGGCATTCAAGGAGGATCTCCCCTATGTCGTGGCCCTGATCGCGCTGGAAGAGGGCCCGCATCTCGTGTCGAACATCGTGGGGTGCGACCCCGCTGCCGTGTACTGTGAAATGCCCGTCGAAGTGGTCTGGGACGACGTGACGGAAACGGTATCCCTCCCCAAATTCCGGCCGGCGGTGAGATGACGGACCGTTGGGGACGGCGAGGCGGAGGGGGTGAAACACCGCTTCACGGCTCAAAAAAGCCGGTGAGATAGCGGGACGACTCAGCACACCGGCTTCGACGCCGTTTCGAAGAACCGGTCGATGAGTTGGACCATCACTTCGTCGCCCGCCATCAGCGAGGTCACGTCCTCGGGCAGGACGATCAGGCCGTTGGCCATGACCATGGACTTGAGGATCCCCGATCCCTGCTCGCCCGTGGTCCGGGCGTAGTACCTCCCCTCCCTCCGTTCCACGACGGCGCGCAGGAAATACCGCAAGCCTGCTTTTTTCGTCAGGCCTTCCTTCAAAAAGGCCTTCACGGTCGGGCGGAACAGGTTGGCGAAGCCCGACATCTTGAGGATGGCCGGGCGGACAAACTGCTCGAAGGAGACCATGACGGAGACGGGATTCCCGGGAAGCCCGAAGACGGGCACACCGCGCACGGTGCCGAAGGCCAGGGGTCTTCCGGGACGCATGGCCACCCTCCAGAAACGCATCGACCCCAGTTCCCCCAGGATGTCCTTGACGAGGTCATAGTCTCCCACGGAGACGCCGCCGGAGGTGACGATGAGGTCGGCGCCCTCCGCCGCTTCGAATTTGGAGACGAGATCCTCCCGCTTGTCGCGGGCGATACCGAGACGAAGCGGTACCGCACCGCACTCGGCCGCCTGGGCAGCGAGGGAGTAACTGTTGGAGTTCATGATCTTCCCGGGGGCCATCTCCCCGCCGATGTCCACCAATTCATCGCCGGTGGAGATCACGGCCACCCTCGGGCGCCGGTGGACGGCCACGTCGGGACGGTTGAGGGCTGCGAGCATGCCGACCTCCGCGGGACGGATGACCGCTCCCTTGCGTAAGACGACTTCTCCTTTTCTCACATCCTCGCCGGCGGGCCGTATGTCGAGCCCTTTTTTCGCAGGGACGAAGACCTTCACGCGATCCCCGTCCTTCTCCGTGTCCTCGACGCGAATGACGGCATCGGCCCCCGCCGGAATCGGGGCCCCCGTCATGATCCGCACGGCCTGACGGGGTCCGACCGTTTTCGCAGAGACCCTCCCCGCCGGCACGTCATCGATGACGGTGAGAATCACGGGTCTTTCCCGGGTGGCCCCGAGCGTGTCCTCGAACCTCAGGGCGTATCCATCCATGGCCGAATTCGCTAGCGGCGGGATATCGCGATCGGAGATCATGTCCTCGCCGATGACCCGTCCCATGGCCTCGAGGATGGGGACCCTCTCGAGGTCGAGCGGGCTCACGGCACCGAGGATTTCTTCGAGAGCCTTTTCCACCGTAATCATGGGCACGGTCCGTGGCAATCGAGAGTGATCATACCTTCACCTGTCTGAAGACGCGGTAGACCCAGGCCTGGTAGGCGATGACGACGGGAACGAAGATCAGCGCAACGACGGTCATGATCCGCAGGGTGTACACGCCGGAGGACGAGTTGAAGGCCGTCAGGCTGTAAGCCGGATCGAGGCTCGAGGGGATCAGGTTGGGATAGAGGCCGACCATCCCCGTGAGCGTCATCGTCACGATCAGGAGACAGGAAGAAAGAAACGCACGAAAAGCATTCCCCTTCGCCAGGTAACCCCTGACACCGGCAAGGCCCAGGACGGCCAAGGCCGGCACGGCGAACCAGGGAGGGGTTCGAAAGAAGTTGTCGTAGAGTCTCGTCGCGAAGGCGGTGTGGGCCAGGAAGAGGACGACGACGACCGCAAGGACCGTCCAGGCCTTCACCGCCATCCTCTCCGCCCTCTCGCTCAATTCCCCCGATGTGCGGAAGGCGAGCCACAGGGCCCCGTGAACGTTGAACATCATCACGAAGAGGACGCCCGTCAGGAGTCCGTAAGGATTCAGAAGCGACAGCAGCGAGCCGTGATAGCCCCGGGCATCCATGGGGAGCCCCTGGAAGATGTTGCCGAAGGCGACCCCGAAGAGAAAAGCGGGGATGAAGCTGCCGAGGAAAATGGCCGCGTCCCAGCCCCTTTTCCAGCCCGTGTTCTCGAGCTTGCCGCGGAACTCGAGGGCGACGCCCCGGATGATGAGTCCGAAGAGGATGATCAGAAGGGCCGAGTAGAGATAGCTGAACAGGAGGGCATAGGTCGCGGGGAAGGCGGCGAAGGTGGCGCCCCCCGCCGTGATCAACCAGACCTCGTTGCCGTCCCAGACGGGACCGATGCTGTGGATGATGGCCCTCTTCCCGCCGTCTTCCCTCCCCAGGAGGTGATAGAGGATCCCCGCACCGAGATCGAACCCGTCGGTCATGAAGTAGGCGGCCCAGAGAATCCCCCACAGCACAAACCAGGTGATCTGATATTCCATGTTGACCCTTCTTTAATAAAATGCCGTCCCGGCGTCCTCGGGCCCTTTCTTTGCGAACCGGGCCAGAAGATAGATGTCAAGGATGCCGAGGAAACTGTAGAACAGACCGAACCCGACAAGGGACGCCATGACCTGCGAAGGTTCGAGGTTTTTCGATACGCCCTCCGAGGTTCGCAGGACGCCGTAGACGATCCAGGGCTGACGACCCATCTCCGCCACGATCCATCCCAGCTGGGCGGCGATGTAGGGAAGAGGAATGGAATAGAGCATGATCCGGAGAAAGAGCGGGTAGGACTCCAAGCGATCCTTTCTCGCCAGATACCAAGCAACCAGGGAAAGACCGATGAAGAGGAAACCCAGCCCCACCATGGTCCTGAAGCTGACGAAGACCTCCATGACGGGCGGTCGGTCCTTCTTCGGGAATTCCTTGAGCCCCCTGACCTCGGCGTTCCAGTCCCTGTAGGCCAGGAAACTCACCATTCCGGGGATCCCGAGCGCCTCGACGGCGTTGCGTTCGTTCTTCGTGTCCGGGATCAGGATCATATAGAAAGGGACCCCCTTCTGGGTGTCCCACAGGGCCTCCATGGCGGCCAGTTTCGCCGGCTGGACCCTGCCCGCCTCGGCGCCGTGGAAATCACCGATGACGACGACGAGAACGGCGCTGACCAGCGCAAAGGTGGCGGCCATCCGGAAAGAGCGCTTGAAGAAGGCAAGGTTCTGCTTCCGGAGGATGTGGTAGGCCGAAACGCCGAGGACGAAGAAGGCCCCCACGACGTACCCCGCGACGATGGTGTGGCCGAATTTGAGCCAACCGTAGCTGCTCGTCAGGACGGCCCAGAAATCGACCATCTCTGCGCGGCCGTTTCGGATGACATATCCCACGGGGTGCTGCATCCAGCCGTTGGCGATCAGGATCCAGAGGGCCGAGAGGTTCCCCGCGAGGGCGACGATCCAGATCGAGAGGCAGTGAACCTTCTTGGAGACCCTGTCCCAGCCGAAGACCCAGACACCGATGAAGACCGACTCCAGGAAAAAGGCCACCGTGGCCTCGATGGCCAGGGGAACGCCGAAGATGTCCCCCACGTACCTGGAGTACTCCGCCCAGTTCATCCCGAACTGAAACTCCATGGTAATGCCGGTCACGACACCGAGAACGAAGTTGATGAGGAAGAGTTTCCCCCAGAATTTCGTCATCCGCAGATAGAGTTCATCACCCGTCCGGACATAGAGCGTCTCCATCCAGGCGACCAGCAGGGAAAGCCCGAGGGTGAGGGGAACGAAGATGAAATGAAAACCGGCCGTCATGGCGAACTGAAGGCGGCTCAGGGTCACCGTGTCCATGACATTCTCCCGTTCAGAGACCCGATTTTTTACGGCGGGGACGTGGATTCTCCGCTCGAGTGGCAGACGATTATATCCAAGATCCCTTCCCCCCACAACATAATTCAGAGATTCCTCCTCCATGATCCAGGACCGTGACCCCTTTTGCCCTTGAATAAAGGGCACCTATGAAATATATTAATCCGTCAGGCATTAGGCATCGGGCAAAAGGCTTCAGGGAAAGAAAATGTAACAGGCATCGGGTGTGAGTCGTAAGCATCAGGAAAGGCGATATCACAGGCGCAAGGCGACGGGTGAAAGCTGAAAAAGCAAAATGACCAAAGGCCAGGGCGGAAGACGGAGTCGGAAAAGACATGTGCAATTCCCGGAATGTGATTCAGGAGGAGATCCGGCATCTTCTGCGGCGGAAGAACGCCATCCTTCTCGCCCATTACTACCAGCGTGACGAGATCCAGGAGATCGCCGATTTCCTCGGGGATTCCCTCGCCCTCAGTATGAGCGCCGCCCGGACGGAGGCGGACGTCATCGTCTTCGCGGGCGTACACTTCATGGCGGAAAGCGCCGCCATCCTGTGCCCGGGGAAGACGGTCCTCCTTCCCCGCCTCGAGGCGGGATGCCCGCTGGCGGACACCATCACCGTGGAGGAACTGGATGCGGTCCGCAGGCAGTATCCGGATGCCGCCGTCGTCACGTACATCAACTCCTCGGCGGCCGTGAAGGCGAAGAGCGATATCATCTGCACCTCGGCGAACGCCGTCCGAGTGGTCAACTCCATCAAAGGCGCCAGGAGGATTCTCATGGTGCCCGACGGCAACCTTGCCCGCTGGACGGCCCGCTCCACCGACAGGGAGATCATCCCCTGGAAGGGGTTCTGCCCTGTCCATCACTATGTCACGCCGGAAGAGGTGAAGGCGGTGAAGGACCGGCACCCCGGTGCGAGGTTCGCCGCCCACCCCGAGTGCACGGAAGGGGTGCTGGCGCTGGCCGATTTCGTCGGCAGCACCACGGGGATCATCCGCTACGCCCGGGAGACAGAGGCGAAGGAGATCATCATCGGCACCGAACGGGGCGTCCTGTATCAACTGCGGGTACAGAACCCGGGCAAGAGATTCATCCTCGCCTCGGAGAAACTGACCTGCGAGACGATGCGTTCGATCACCCTCGAGGATATCCGTGACGCCCTCGAGGAAACAAAGCACGTCATCACGGTGCCGGCCGGAATCGCCGCCCAAGCGAGGAAAGCCCTGGAGCGCATGCTCGAGATTTCATGATCCCCGGTGCAAGGAGATATTTTTTTCACCCTGTGAAAAGCAAAAAAGAACTGGAACATGTCCTCACGGACCAGGCGCTTCGCGAGGTTCTCGACCGGATTCGAAGAGGCGAGGGCCATGTGAGGTTAAGCGGTCTGCGGGGGTCCGCCAAAGCCCTCCTCGTCAGCTTTCTCTCGAAGATCCTTGGAAGGCCTCTCCTCGTCATTTCCCCCACGCCCGGGGAGGCTGCCGATCTGTGCCGCGATATCGGCTTCTTCGGAGCGGACACGACTCTTTTCCCCGCCTGGGACATGTTCTCGGCCGACGTCCTCGCTTCCCGCAGGGACATCGAGTTGCGCCGCGCCGAGGCCCTCCATCGGCTGTCCGCCGGAGAGGCCGTTGTCGTCGTGGCGCCCCTCGCCGCCGCTCTTCAGAAAGTCGTCCCGAAGGCCGTCTTCACTTCCTTCGTGGAAAGGATCTCCATCGGCGACACCCTGGACCGGGACCGGATCGCCGGGAAGCTCGTCTCCGGCGGCTACCGGCGGACCCCTCTCACGGAAGACGAGGGAGAATTCAGCATCCGGGGAAACGTCATCGATGTCTATCCGCCGGGCACGCCGAGACCCTACCGGATGCTCTTTGCCGGTGACGAAATCGAGTCGATCCGCGAGTTCGATCCGGTCTCCCAGCGGTCGGGCCGTGAACTCGACGAATGCACGCTCCACCCGGCGAGGGAACTCATCCTCACGGCGGACGCCCGTGAACGGGCCCTGAGAAACCTCAGGGACCGGGCAAACGAGCTCGATCTCCCCCGGGCGGCCCGGGATGCCCTCGCGGAGATGGTCTCGGAGGATCTCGACGGCCCGGTGACCCCGCAGCTTCTTCCCCTTTACTACAGCGACGACAGGGGGGGGCAGGGCCTTGAGTCCCTCTCGAGTTACCTCGGGACCCGGTGCATCATCGTTTACGACGATCCCCTCGCGCTTCGGCGCTCGAGCGATCAGTTCGAGGAGGAGTTCGCCCGCTTCGTCGACCGGGCGAAGGGAGAGGAGAAGTATTACCCGGAGAAGAACACGCGATATGAGGAAGCGGATCGTCTCTTCACATTCGGCGACGGCCAGCGGATTTCCATCGAGGGGCTCGATCTCGATGGTGTCTCTCCGGCTGAGGCGTCCATCCGGTTCCGGATCGAGACGGACATCGGAATCGGAGTGGACCGGGCGGCACCGCTCAGCAAGGAGGAAAGCATCCTTGCCCCGGTGGCCGAAAAGATCCGGGGCTGGATCGACGAGGGAAACCTCGTCCTGTTCCTGTGCGCCGGCGAGGAAGACATCCATCGCATGACCCACCTGCTGGAAGCCCACGGTCTCCCCGTCTCGCAGACGGCGGGTTCCTTCCTGGACGACCTCTCCACACACATCGGACCCGGGGGGCTGGTCCTGAGGGCCGGACGGATCGGCCGGGGGTTCTTCTTCCCGGGCATCCGTCTCGTGATTTTCAGCGAGGAGGATATCTTCGGGAAGAAGACGAGGCAGCGACGGCTGCGGCCCGCAAGGGAAGGATACTTTCTCCGGTCCTTCGGCGAACTCAAGGAAGGCGACTTCGTCGTCCACACGGACCACGGCATCGGGATCTACCAGGGGCTCAAGCGGCTGACCATCGGGGACGTCGAAAACGACTTCCTCCTCCTCGAGTATCAGAACAGCGACCGTCTCTACATCCCCGTGCACCGACTCGACATCATTCAGCGCTACATCGGCCCCGACGGATACACCCCCAGGATCGACCGGCTGGGGGGGACGTCCTGGGAGACGGCGAAGCGGAGGGTGAAGAAAGCCGTCCATGAAATCGCCGAGGAACTGGTGTCACTCTACGCCGCGCGCGGGGTCCTGGAGGGCCACGCCTACGGGCCTCTCGACCGTTACTACGAGGAGTTCGCATCGGCCTTCGAGTACGAGGAAACGCCGGATCAGGCCAGGGCCATCGAGGACATCCATCTCGACATGGGATCACCGAGACCCATGGACCGGCTCATCTGCGGCGACGCGGGGTTCGGCAAGACGGAGGTGGCCATCCGGGCCGCCTTCCGGGCCGCCATGGAAGGCAAGCAGACGGCGATGCTCGTCCCCACGACGATCCTCGCGGAACAGCACTACCAGACCTTCTCGAAGAGGCTGGCCCGCTACCCTGTTCGCGTCGAGGTCCTGAACCGCTTCCGGACGCGGGAGCAGCAGAAGCAGATCATCGAGGGCATCGCGAAGGGCAGCGTGGACATCGTCATCGGCACGCACCGCATCCTCCAGAAGGACGTCGTCTTCAAGGACCTGGGACTCGTGATCATCGACGAGGAACAGCGCTTCGGTGTCTCCCACAAGGAGAAGCTGAAGAAACTCCGGACTCTCGTGGACGTGCTCACCCTCACGGCCACCCCCATCCCGAGAACACTCCAGCTGTCCCTCGTGGGCATCCGGGATCTCTCCGTCATCAACACCCCCCCGGAGGGAAGACTTTCCATCAAGACCTACGTGCTCGAATACGACGAAGGCGTCGTGATCGACGCCATCCGGGAGGAGATCCGCCGGGGCGGGCAGGTCTTCTTCCTTCACGACCGCGTCCAGTCCATCGAGCGCATGGCCGGGATGATCCGGAAGCTCGTCCCCGAATGCAGGGTCGCCGTCGTCCACGGACAGATGAAGGCCCGCGAACTCGAAAACGTCATGGTCCGGTTCCTGCGGCGCGAATACGACGTGCTCGTGAGCACCACCATCATCGGATCGGGACTCGATATCCCCACGGCAAACACCATCATCATCAACCGGGCGGACCGCTTCGGGCTGTCGCAGCTCTATCAGCTCCGCGGCCGGGTGGGACGATCCACGGAGGAGGCCCGCGCCTTTCTGCTGATCCCGAAGGGGACCCCGCTGCCGAAGGACGCCCAGAAGCGGCTCCAGGTCATCAAGGAATTCACCGAACCCGGGTCGGGATTCCAGATCGCATCCCACGACCTGGAGATCCGCGGTGCGGGGAATCTCGTGGGCCTGTCGCAATCGGGGCACATCTCCGCCGTGGGTTACGAGATGTACATCACCCTCATGGAAAAAGCCGTCCGGGAGCTGAAGGGAGAGCCCTCGAAGGAAGAGATCCGTCCGGAGATCAACCTCGGCCTTCCGGCCTTCATCCCCGACGATTACATCACCGACATGCACCGGCGGCTCGTCACGTACAAGCGGTTGTCCATGGCGGGCTCCGACGAAGAGGTGGAGGAGATCCGGGAGGAGCTGGTGGACGGTTTCGGTTTTGTGCCGCCGCAGGTCGAAAACCTCTTCGAGGTCATCGGCATCCGCAACCGTCTGAAGGCGGTCATGGGGGAAAGAATGGACTACGACGGGAAGATCCTGAGCATCACCTTCCGCCGGGACAGCCCGATCGACCCCGCAAGGATCCTCAAACTCTCGAAGAGCCGGATGAAGGGCCTGAGGCTCACGCCGGAGCACAGATTACTTCTCCCCCTGCCGGGTCTCAGGGACGAGGACATCCTTCGGCAGGCAAAGAATATTTTAGGGGAGTTGGCCGCTTCATGACGAAAGACGCTGAGACGACCCCCGCCGAGAGGTCCTGGAGGGATTACGTTCTCACAGGGATCGGAACCATCCGGCAGGCCCTGGTCAAACGAATCACCGCCCCGCGGCCTCGGGGGCCGCTGATCTCCGCCGTGATCGTTTTCGCCCTCCTCGTGGGGGTCCTGGTCTTTTTCTATCATGACGTGCTTTCGGAACCCTTTCAGAAGGGCGTGGCGGTCGTCAACGGAGAAAAGATCACCCTGCGAGAGTTCAAAAAGGCCTTCGGCCGTCACATGGAAATCGTCGGCCGGAGTTCCGCTTTCGACGACGACGAGATCGAGGGCCTGAAGAGGGAAATCCTCGACGACCTCATCGCCCGGCGGATCATGCTCCAACAGGCGAAGGCACTCAACATCACCGTCACGGACCGCGAACTCGCCGACCGGATCGAGGAGATCAAGAAGGACTACGAGTCCGGCGAGAGCTTCTACGGGGTCTTCCGGGAGGGCAAGGTGGATTACGCAACCTGGGCCGACGAGCTGAAAAAGCGCCTGATCCTGGAGAAGCTGATCCAGGCCGAAGTCAACGCCCGCATCGAGGTCTCCGTCGATGAAGCCCGCAGGTATTACGCGGCAAACCGGCGGGGATACGTTGCGGAAGAACGTGTTCACCTGGCGCAGATCATCGTCACGGATGAGGAGGCGGGGGAAAAGGTTCTGCAACGATTGAAGGATGGAGAGGATTTTGATAAAGTCGCCCGGGAAGTGTCCACCGGCCCCGAGCGGGATCGCGGAGGAGACATCGGCCATTTCAGCCGGGGCATGCTGCCCGAGGCCATCGAGAAGGAGGTTTTTGCGCTGCCCGCCGGCCGGACGAGCCCTCTGATCAAGAGCCCTTACGGCTACCACATCTTCAAGGTACTGAAAAGGGAGCGGCCGGGAGCGCGCCGTTTCGAGGACGTCCGGGAGCGTGTGATGGAGGATCTGAGAAAGGAAAAGGAAGAAACCGCCTTCCTCGACTGGCTTGAGAAACTGAAGGCCCAATCGGTCGTCGAGATCGACGAGGATGCCCTCCGGCAGATCAGGCTGGAATAACCACAACGGCGGCGGCGAGTGGGCAGTGGTGAGAAGGACCGGAGAGATCTGAAGTTGAGAAGTTCAGAAGGTCAGAAGACGAGAAATTGCGAAAATAAACCTTGAGCCCTCAGCCTTGAACCTGATGCCTGCCGCTTTGCGGCACAGACAAGATCGGAGAGACGGATGCGCAAGAAATGGAAATGGATGATCGCGTTGGTGTTTTGGTTTTTCGCAGTGCCTTCCTTCGCCGAAGTGGCGGATCGGATCGTCGCCGTGGTGAACGATGAGGTCATCACGCTACGGGAGCTCCAACTCGCCTCCGAAACGTTCATCCGGCGAATCGAGAAGAGCAATCCCGGCGTCCCGAAGGAGAAAATCCGCGAAGAAGTCCAGACGCAGGTTCTGAACAACATGATCGAGGAGACGCTCCTCAAGCAGGAAGCCAAGCGTCTCGGGATCGTCGTGAAGGACGAGGAGGTCACGGCGGCGATCCATGACCTTCTGGCCAGGAGAAAATGGAAACTCGAGGACGTCAAGGCGGGCCTCGAAAAGGACGGCGTGACCTTCGACGAGTACCGTGAGGCAACCCGGAACAACATCCTCAAGGGCCGCGTCATCCGGAGGGAGATCCAGTCGAAGATCACCGTGAGCAACGAAGAGATCGGCAACTATTACCGCGAGCACCGCGACGACTACGAGGGCAAGGAGGCGGTCCGGATCCGGCAGATCCTGATCCCCGTCCCCGAAAACGCCGAGGGGGACGTCCGAAGCCTCAGGAAGGCGGAATCGGAGGAGGTTCTCAAAAAATTGAAGGCCGGCGCACCCTTCGAACAGATGGTGGCCCAGTACGCCCGAGGCGAGGCGGCGGGCATGAGCGGCGACATGGGCTACGTCGACAAGGGCTCCATGGTGCCCGCCGTCGACGAAGCGGCTTTCCGGTTGAAGATCGGTGAAATCAGCGACGTGATCGAATCGACCCAGGGATTTCACATCATCCAGGTCCTCGACAAGAGAGGCGGCGGTGCAAAGCCGCTGCCCGAAGTGCGCAACGAAATCGAGGACGCCATCGCCCGGGAAAAGGCGGAAAAGAAATACGGCGACTGGATGGCCGAGCTGCGGAAACGCTCCTTCATCGAGATACGGCTCAAGCAGGACAGCGGCAAGCCGAAGGGCTGAAGCCGGGCTTCGGGCTCCCGGCAGCAGAGACAAGGCCCGGGGAATCCAGAATGGATACGATCAGGATCAAAGGGGCGTCCCAGCACAACCTCAAGAACCTCAACGTCGACATCCCCCGGAACCGGCTCGTCGTGATCACCGGCGTCAGCGGTTCCGGCAAGTCCTCTCTCGCCTTCGACACCGTGTACGCCGAGGGCCAGCGGCGTTACGTGGAGTCTCTATCCACCTATGCCCGGCAGTTCATCGGCCAGATGGACAAGCCCGAGGTGGAATCGATCGAAGGCCTTTCACCCGCCATCGCCATCGAGCAGCGAACGGCAAGCCACAACCCGCGGTCCACCGTCGGCACCGTCACGGAGATCTACGACTACCTGAGACTCCTGTACGCCCGGATCGGCATCCCCCACTGCCCCGGGTGCGGACGGGAAATCCGGGCCCAGACCATCGACATGATGATGGACCGGATCACGGCGCTGCCGGAGAAGACCGGTGTCACGATCATGGCACCCCTCGTCCGGGGCAGGAAAGGTGAGTTTCAGAAAGAGCTCGGAAGGCTCCGGAAGGACGGCTACGTCCGGGTGCGGATCGACGGGGAGATCCGCGACCTCTCCGAGGACATCTCGCTGGACAAAAACCGCCACCACGACATCGACGTCATCATCGACCGGCTCGTCGTCCGCGACGGTCTCCGCAAACGACTGCGAGACTCCCTCGAAACCGCATCGAACCTCTCGGACGGCCTCGTCCGGGTCGACATCAAAGGGGGAGAAGAGATCCTCTTCAGCGAAAAATACGCCTGTCCCTTCTGCGGGATCAGCATCCCCGAGATCGCCCCGCGGATGTTCTCCTTCAACAGCCCCTACGGGGCCTGCACCGAGTGCGGCGGCCTGGGGTCCAAGATGTTCTTCGACGAGGACCTCGTCGTGCCGGACCCGGGCCTTTCCATACGGGAAGGCGCGATCGCCCCATGGGAGAAGAGAAACTCCATCTCCTTTCACCAGATGCTCGAAGCACTGTCCCGCCACTACAACTTCGACATCAACACGCCGTTCAAGGACCTGCCGGCCAAGATCCGCAGGGTCCTCCTGTACGGATCGGGGGACGAGGCGATACGGTTTTTCACGGACATCGGGGGCAAGCGGCAGTTCTTCACCCGGCCCTTCGAGGGCGTCATCAGCCATCTCAACCGCCGCTACCTCGAGACGGAGTCCAGTGAGGTGAGGGCCGAGCTCGAGCGATACCTCAACCTGAACGAATGCCCTGCGTGCCAGGGGTCCCGCCTGAAAAAGGAGAGCCTGTCGGTGACCGTGGGAGGGAAAAACATCCACGAGCTGTGCCGGTTGTCCATCGCGGAGGCGGCCGCGTTTTTAGACACCCTTCCCCTGACGGAACCGCAACGGGCGATCTCCGGAAGAATCGTCAAGGAGATCCGCGAGAGGCTCAAATTCCTCCTCGACGTGGGCATGGATTACCTGAGCCTGGAGCGTTCCTCCGGGACCCTCTCCGGCGGAGAGTGGCAGAGGATCCGGCTCGCCACCCAGATCGGTTCGGGGTTGACGGGCGTCCTCTACGTGCTCGATGAGCCGACGATCGGCCTCCACCCGAGAGACAACCGACGGCTCATCTCGACGCTGAAGCGACTCCGGGACATGGGAAACACGGTCCTCGTCGTGGAGCATGACGCCGAGATGATGATGGCCTCCGACCACATCATCGACATGGGTCCCGGCGCCGGGCCCGACGGCGGAGAGATCGTCTTCCAGGGAACGCCGGAGGAAATCCTCTCGAGCGACGCATCGCTGACGGGGAAGTATCTGTCGGGCCGCTTATCCATCCCCGTTCCCGGCCGGAGAAGGCCCCTGCCCCGACGCTTCATCGTCCTGGAGGGCGCCTCGGCGAACAATCTCAAGAATATCGACATCCGGATCCCGACGGGTCTCCTCACCTGCGTGACCGGTGTTTCCGGCTCGGGAAAGAGCACCATGGTCATCGAGACCCTGTACCGCGTCCTCTCCCGGAGGCTCGACCGGTACCGCGGCAGGATCGGCAAGGTGAAAAACGTAAAGGATCTGGGAGGAATCGAGCGCGCGGTCATCATGAACCAGCAACCCATCGGCCGGACCCCCCGCTCGAACCCGGTGACCTACACGGGCGCCTTCGCCCAGATCCGAGACCTCTTCGCGCAGCTGCCGGAAGCCAGGGCGATGGGATACCGAGCCGGGCGTTTCAGCTTCAACGTGAAAGGGGGACGCTGCGAGGCCTGCGAGGGCAACGGCCTCATCCGGATCGAGATGCACTTCCTGCCCGACGTCTGGGTCGAGTGCGAGGACTGCGGCGGCCAGCGCTACAACCGCGAGACGCTCGCCGTTACCTACCGTGGGATGAACATCGCCGATGTCCTGGACATGACCGTCAGCCAGGCCCTTTCCTTTTTCGAGAACATCCCCGTCATCCGCGCAAAGCTTCGGCTCCTCCACGACGTGGGCCTCGGGTACGTCAAGCTCGGCCAGTCCGCAACGACGCTCTCGGGAGGCGAGGCGCAGCGGATCAAGCTTGCGAGGGAGCTGGGCAAGCAGGGCGGCGGGAAAACCCTCTACATCCTCGATGAGCCGACGATCGGGCTCCACTTCGCCGATGTCGAGAAGCTCCTCGGGGTCCTGAAAAGGCTCGTGGACATGGGGCACACCGTCGTCGTCATCGAACACAACCTCGACGTGATCAAGTGCGCCGATTACATCATCGACCTCGGGCCCGAGGGGGGACCGGGCGGCGGGGAGATCGTCGCCGAGGGCACGCCCGAGGACGTGGCCCGGTCCGAGCGGTCCACGACGGGGCGGTTTCTCCGCAGAGCCATGAACAGTGCGGAGCCCCATGAAAAGGAATGATCCTTCCGGCCGGTGGACCGGCGGTTCCGCCCGTCCGTGCCTTCCCACCCGAAAAGGCCCCCTGCGTCCCGATCGCGGTCACTCGGCGTAGCGAAGCAGGTGGACGTTTCCGATGTTGACCCTGCGGAGGTACCGTCGGGCCTCCCGGTAACAGTCGTCAACCTGTCTTCTCGGCGTAACGGGCAGGTCCCCCAGGACGAAGTCGGGATGAAAGATCAGGAGCGAATAGGGGATGTCGGGGTTGAGCTCCGCGATGAAGCGCGCGATGGCCGCCACCTCCGTCGCGTCCACGTAGTAGGGGACCAGAAGGGTGGTGGCGGTGAGAACGTCCCCGTCGGGAAACGCCTTCGCCACCCGGCTGAAATTCTCGAAGGATCTTGCGTTCGCCACCCCGCAGAGGGCAAGAGCGAGAACGGGATGATGGGCCTTCAGGTCGAACTTCACGACGCCTCCGCTCCTTCGCGACAGGCCCGCCGCCCGTTCCACCAGTGCGGGGTTCCCGCAGCCGTTCCACTCCCAGCAGATCCTTTTCGAAGGGCTGCTTTCGTTGACGATGCGGTCGGAGACGCGAAGGGCGAACGCCATCTGCGGCTCCGGGGAGCCGCCGAAGTAACAGACGCACCGGACGGCCGGGGCGAGCGCCGCCCGGACCATCTCATCCTCGCTGACGGCCGGCGCCCGGGCGATCTCCTTGTGGGAAGCATTCTGGCAGAAGAGGCAGTCGAAATTGCACCCGTAAAAAAAGACGGCGAGATTGTAACCCCTCTCCTGCGAGCCGGAGCAGAACCACGCCGCACAGCAGTTCGTCGGGAGGGGATCACGGTACATGTGGGCGAGGGCGCTCCCCCGCGGCACCCGGTGGGACAGGCGGCCGTCCTCGTTGCCGTGAAGGCCGCAGAATCCCCGCTCGCCCGGCGCCATCCGGCAGGCATTGGCGCAGAGGACGCAGCCTTTCCCCCCCGGGCTTGCGGGCGGCTGCAGGGGCAGCCCGAAGGCCTGCCGGTCGGGGTCGTGAAGGCGGGCGATCTCCGTCCCGTCCGGAAGCGACCGAAGGCAGTCGGCACAGAGCCCGATGACCCTCGCGGCGACGTTCTTTCCGCATCGGCTGCATTTCGTCATGATCCCCGGTCTCCGAAGGGTGTTCCCCTGCAGGTTCCCCGCAGCGCGGGTCCCGGTTCCTCCATGAGTCCCCTCACCCGCCCTTGGCGATCTTTTCCAGCCGTCGGGCGACCCATACCGCCTCCTCATCGAACCCGTTCCGGAGGTAAAAGGTCAGAAGAGCCCTGTATCGTTTCTCCGGGTCAAAACGGACGGCGAACTGAAGCTTGCGCAGACACACGGGGCAGAGGGCCTGCGGTCTCGAGTCGCTCTCCTCGAGATGGTTGGAGCCGTTCATCACACATCGGAAGTAGATGCAGTGCTCGAGGCCGAACATGTGGCCCGTCTCATGGGCGAGGACCTTACAGCTCCGCCTGAGCAGGAGACGGCGAAAATCCGGATCCCGCTGCATGCCGTAGAAGGTCGGGTCATAACGGGCGAAGCTGTAGACGCCCGCTCGTTTCCGGGGCGATGCCTGTCCGAAGACGAAATTCCACGAGGGGTCGGGATAGAGATCCTCCATGGTCAGGGCGAGCACACAGAAACCGTCCGCCTCGAGCCTTTTCCCGACGAACGACAGGATATCCCCCGCGAGGATCTGCCGTTTTTTCGTCAGGGGGTTGATGCGCGTCGTGAAGGCATGTGTACCGATCCCGAGGGGCGGAAGCACGCGGGCATCGAGACAGAAGAAGGCTTTCGCGTAATCGCGCAGTCGCTGCAGCGGCGGGCTATCCTCCGGCGAGAAAAGACCGACGGGCTGCAGATAGATGACCCTGCGCCGGGAATCGGGCCGGTTGGCCCCGCTGCTGACATAGTCCTCGTAGGTCTGGCCCGCTTCCGGGTGCACATCGAGCCAGCTTCCTTCTTCCGGCACCGTCATGGGCGCGAAAAGGGTATCCGGTTCGAAGGCCCTCCTCAACCCTTCCGGCAGTCCTTCCATCGGGCCGATGGCCCTGAGCCGCTCCTCTCTCCCCGGGGGTCTGAACTTCCGCATTGCTCCCTATTTCACCGCAAAGGCGGCCACTTTCGGCCTCACCAGCCGCTCGAAATCACGGTAGGCGAGCTGCACGAGCTCCGTATGGGAACCGGCGTTGAAAGCGATCCTTTCGTCTTCGGCAAGGACGTCGGCCACGTAGACATCGAGCCCGTAGAGATTCCCGAAGGGGGGCACGGCACCGATTTCACACCCCGGGAAGGTGTTCTGGAAATCCTCCTCGGAGGCGAGCTCGGCGTTCTTCGCCCCGGCGGCCTTCCGGAGCCTTCCGAAATCAACCCGGTAGGACGCGGGCAGGACCGCCATGGCGAGACGGCCGTCGAGTCTGACCACCACGGTCTTGGCGAGCTCCTTCCCCGGGACATGGGCTGCCGCGGCGATTTCCTGCGCCGTGTAGGCAGGGGAGTGAATCAGGGTGACATATTTCACGCCGTTCTGGTCCAGGTATTCCCTCAATTTTCGAAGCGGCATAAGGACCTCCTTTCTCTTTGGGTTTTCTTGACCAGGTGAACCCTTGACCGGGACCGAAGGGGCGGGGGGATCGAAACAGGGAAAGGGGAAAGTGAAAAAGCATCACCGTTCGCGATTGAACCATGAACAGGATGACACGGGATCTTCAATTTTTCAAGAGGGATAAAATGCGGGGACCGAAGACGATGATCCCGACGATGACGGATCCCGCAGCTGCAATGAGGACGCCTCCGGCGGCCACGTCCTTTGCTTTCTTGACCAGCGGATGGAATTGCGGCGTCGCCGCATCGGCCAGCTGCTCCAGGGCCGTGTTCAGGGCCTCCGCCGCCCAGACGACGACCACCGTGAGGATGATGACGCACCACTCGAGCCCCGAAAGACCGGAAAGGAAGGCCCCGGCGAAAACGACGATCGTCGCCGCCAGGTGTATGCGAGCATTCGGCTGTGTGAGAATCAGAGTCCCGACGCCCGCGAAGGCGCAGGCGAAACTCCCGACCCTTTTTCTCCATGCATCGACGGTCATCGGCCACCTGGTGCGCCGGATCCGGGTCAGCCCCGGGGCCAGAGAATCATCTGCGTGCACCTGAATAGAGCAATCAGGCGCCCGTCCGCCTCGTCGGTCACCTCGGCGTCCCAGACCTGAACGGTCCGTCCGGAGTGGATCAACCGGGCCTCGCAGAACACGGCCCCCTCTCTAACCGTCCCCGTGAAGTTCGCTTTCAACTCCAGGGTGGTGAAATTCTCCGCCCCCTCGGGGAGGTGGACAAAGCTCCCGTAACCGCAGGCCGTGTCGGCAAGCCCGATGATGGAGGCGGCGTGAAGAAAGCTGTTCGGCGCCAGCAGATCCCGCCGGACCCTCATCCGGCCCGCGACCCTCCCCGGTTCCACGGAAAGCCACTCGATCCCGATGAGGTCCGGAAGGTACCCCTTGTTGCGGGCGTTCATCATCTCCAGGCTGACGCCCGGCCGAAGACGCGGCCCTTTTCCCGACGACGGCTGCGGCATGGCTCCCCTCCCCCTCTCGTGAAATGATCCCTCGATCGAAACAGCTGCCTTAGGGCATAACGGTCCTCTCGATGCGATCGAGGACGACCTCCAACCGCCGATTCAGCTCGGTGAACCGGCCTTCCTCCGAAACCATCTCTTCGGGGGTCTGAACGAAATCGCCCCCCGAGAGATCCTCCGCACAGTGATCCAGCAGCAGGCGAACGCTTTCCACGGTGGATTCCAGGTGAAATTGAAGCGCCGTCACGCGATCCCCGTAAAAAAAGGCCTGATGTGCACAGGCAGCGCTTCGGGCCGCAAGCACCGCCCCGGCCGGCACCTCGAAGGTATCGCCGTGCCAGTGGAATACGGGAAAAATCCGGGGCATGCCCCTGAAGGGACCCGCCCGAAGGGCCTCTTCCGTCAATTCGACAGGGAACCAACCGATTTCCCTCTCCCGGTTTTTTCTCACAGGAGCGCCGAGGACTGCGGCAAGAAGCTGCGCCCCGAGACAGATCCCGAGGATGGTCTTTCCTGCGCTGACGGCCGCCTCAATCCACTGCTTCTCCCGGGAAAGCCAGGAATACCGGGCCTCATCGTAAACCCCCATGGGCCCTCCCAGGACGATCAGCCAGTCGACATTCCCGAGGGAGGGCGGTGAATCTCCCCCGTAGAACCTCGTCACGCCGAGGCTGTGGCCCCTCGATGCCGCCCACGGTCCGATAGCAGCCGGTCCCTCAAAAGGGACGTGCTGGAATACATGGATGTTCATGGATGAGCCGCTCTTGCGCCTCAGGAGGCACGGTACAGGGCGTTGTCATCGATGTATTTCCGCACTGCCTCGGGCAGGAGGTATCGGATCGAGCGCCCCTCCCTCACTTTCTTCCTCAAATCGGTGGAGTGGATATCAAGGAGGGTTACCTTCCTGAAGAACAGGGAGTAACCCGACGGCCCGATATACCCGTCGACGGCCCTGTTGTAGCGGAATTGAGCCGCAGACACGGCCGGGATGGCGGCGCCCATCAGGTCCTCGGGCTCCGTCTGGGGTGCCGTCATGACCACGAAGTGGCAGAGGGTGAGGAGCTTCTTCCAGTCTTTCCATTTCTGGATATCGAGGAAGGCATCCTGCCCGAGGATGAAGTGGAGCAGCAGTTCCGTCCCGTACGTCTCCTGGAAATACTGGATGGTGTCGATCGTATACGACTTCCCCTCCCTGTTTGCTTCGACGTCGGAACAGGAAAAATGCCGATTCCCATCGATCGCGAGCATGACCATCGCCTTGCGGTGCCTGAAGTCGGTGAGGTCCTGCCGCGACTTGAGCGGCGGGACCGCGGAGGGCACGAAGATGACCTGATCGAGGGAGAACATCTCGAGAACCTCCTCGGCGCACCGCAGGTGCCCGATGTGAATCGGGTCAAAGGTTCCTCCCATCAATCCCCACTTCATGGCCATAAGGCCCGCCTTTGGCAATTTCGAGTCACGGGTGTCGAATGATGAATGCAAACGCTCCAAAGATCATTCAAACAACCCGAAACTCGACATTCATCAGTCAAAACGGACCGAGGCCCATGGCTTAGGTCCGGATTTGTCCGCTGCCGTAGACGATGAATTTCGTCGTCGTGAGCTCCTCGAGGCCCATGGGCCCGAAGGCGTGCAGTTTCGTCGTGCTGATGCCGATCTCCGCACCGAGTCCGAGCTGGAAGCCGTCGCTGAACCGGGTGGAGGCGTTCACGAGAACCGTCGAGGAGTGGACCTCCGCGAGGAACCGCTGGGCGTTGGCATAGTCCCGGGTCAGAATCGATTCCGTGTGGAGGGACCCGTATTGTTCGATGTGCGCAACGGCTGCGTCGAGACCGTCCACCACGCGAACCGCCAGAATGAGATCGAGATACTCGGCGTACCAGTCCTCCTCCCGCGCCTCCTCCATGTCGGGAACGATTGCGCGGGCCCGCGGACACCCCCGGAGGACCACGCCGGCCCCGCGGAGCCGGGCCGCCATCCCGGGGAGAAACACCGGCGCGATCTTCTCATGCACCAGAAGGGTTTCCATGGCGTTGCAGACACCGGGGCGCTGCGTCTTGGCGTTCATACAGATGCTGTAGGCCATTTCCGGATCGGCACTCTCGTCGACGAAGATGTGGCAGACACCCTTGTAATGCTTGATGACCGGTATCCGGGACTCGCTTACGACGGCCCGGATCAGGTCCTCACCGCCCCGGGGGATGATGAGATCGATGAAGTCCTCGCAGGACAGCATGGCGTTGACGGCCTCGCGATCCACCACGGGAATGAGCTGGACGGCATCCTCGGGCAACCCCTTGATCCGGAGCACGCCGCGAAAGAGAAGGCCCAAGGCCGTATTGGTGCGAATGGCTTCGGAGCCGCCCCGCAGGATGACCGCATTCCCCGACTTGAAGCACAAAGCAGCGGCCTCGATGGTGACATTCGGCCGCGCTTCGTAGATCATCCCGATCACCCCGAGCGGTATCCGCATCCTCCCCACCAGCAGCCCGTTGGGCCGGCGCCACATGGAGGTGATCTTTCCCACGGGATCGGGGAGACGAGCCACTTCTCTCAGTCCCGTCGCCATCTCCTCGATCCGGGCCTCGTTGAGGGTGAGCCGATCGATCATGGCCTTCGAGGCCCCCTGCCGGCGCGCGTATTCCACGTCCTTGTCGTTTTCCTCCAGGAGATAGTCCGCGTGGGGCATCAGCTGGTCCGCCAGTTCGAGAAGGACGCCGTCCTTGTCCGAACTCGAAAGGCCGGAGAGCCTGCGGGAGGCCGCCCGCGCTTTTTCCGCCATTTCCAAAACGGTGTCTCTGACATCCATAGCGCCCTTCCTTCCGGCTTTTGCTCTTCGATGCGTGACTCTATCGGAGGCACAGGCGACTGTCAAGGGCAAAGGAAGGACATTGCTTTTCGCGGAATTTTGGAATAGAATTGCGCACTTTTCCCGATCAGAAATGGCATCCGCTTCCACCGATTCAACCATGAAACGACTTCGCATCCAGGCGGGGGAAAAAGCCTACCACCTCATCAAGGACGGGGGGTTTTCTTTCGATTCCGTCACGACCTACGTCGGCCCCGCCGTCGGCCCGCGATGGCTCGTTGCGAGCGGATTCGACCTCGCGCTCATCGCGGGCAGAAAGCTCGGTTCCAAGACGAGGCCCGTGCTTCTCGCCGGTGCCTCCGCCGGTGCCTGGCGCTTCGCCGCCTGGGTGCAGCCGGAGCCGGAAAAGAGTTACACACAGCTTTTGAAAGCCTATATCCGGATCCCCTACAAGAAAGAACACACACCGGAGGCGCTCCACGACGCCCTCGTGCGGGTGATCAACGCCTATATCAAGGACGACGCCATCCCCTTCGCCCTGGCCAACGATCATTACCGTCTGGCCTTCACGACGGCAAGGGCAAGAAACCTCACCGCTTCCGAAATCCCCTGGATCCAGTGGCTCGGCCTCGGTGCCGCTTATCTTCTCAACCGGTTGAGCAGCGCGAACCTCCCCCTGTTCTTCGAGCGCGTCGTTTTCTACAATGGTCCCCGCCCCCCCATGTTCTGCTTCCGGGAGGGCTTTCGCGGGAAAACGGTCCCCCTCAACGCGATCAACTTCAAGTACGCCCTCCTCGCTTCCGGGGCCATTCCGATGCTCATCACGGGCATCCGCGACATCTACGGCGCACCGACGGGCGTCTACCGGGATGGCGGGCTCGTGGATTATCACCTCAATCACGACTACAGCACCCGGGATGAGGATGTCACGCTTTTCTTCCATCACCAGGAAAGGGTGATACCGGGATGGCTCGACCGGAACCTCCTGAAGCATCGCCCCCGTTCCGGTGTGCTGGACTCCGTCCTCCTGATTCGTCCGTCGGAAGAGCTGATCCAGACCTTTCCAGGCGGGAAGGTCCCCGACCGCGACGATTTCGGGATCTTCCTCGACGATCCGAAGACGAGGATTCAAAACTGGGAGGATGTGGTCGAACGTTGCGCTCCGCTGGGCGAGATCTTCATCGAGGCGGTGGAGAGCGGAAGGATCCGGGAGATCGTCGAAAAAATCGAGGAGCCGGCCACGGGATGATGGACCCTGAAGGAATCCGGGAAAGAGCGAACCGGCTTCGGCAGGTGCTCAAGGAATGCCGTCTCTGCCCGAGGGCCTGCCGGGTCGACAGGACAGCCGGCGAGATCGGTTTCTGCGGCCTTACCGGTGACGTCATCCTTTCGCACGCCCTCCCCCACCACGGCGAGGAACCGATCCTATCGGGCACCCGCGGGGCGGGGACGCTTTTCTTCTCATCCTGCAATCTCCGATGCCTTTACTGTCAGAACCACCAGATCAGCCACGGCGTCAGCGGCAGGCCCTGTAACGATGAAGCCCTGGCCGGTGTCATGATCGGACTCCAGGAAAAGGGTTGCCACAATATCGAACTCGTCACCCCCACGCCGCATCTCCCGGGCATCCTGGAGGGTCTGGCGCTTGCGGCACGGGAAGGTCTCCACATCCCCGTCGTCTACAACTGCGGGGGTTACGAGGATGTCGGCGTTCTCAGGAAACTCGAGGGGATCGTCGACGTTTACCTGCCCGATTTCAAGTACGGCAGCGATGAAACGGCCGTGCGTTTTTCGGGCGTGGGGGATTACCTCCGGCATGCCCTGACGGCTATCAGAGAGATGCTGCGACAAACCGCCGAGGAACCGCGCCTCGAGGAAGGCATCGCCCGGCGGGGTCTGATCATCCGCCACCTGGTTCTTCCGGGTGAGATCGAAAACAGCCTCGAGGCGCTGCGGCTTCTGCGCAAACACCTGCCCGGGGGGGTCCCCCTGAGCCTCATGTCACAATACACGCCCACACGCCCCGTGGCGGGACACCCGCATCTCGGGCGGCGACTCTCCCGCAACGAGTATGACACCGTCGTCGATTTCGCTCTCGACCTCGGCTTCGAAACCCTGTTCGTCCAGGAGGTGGACGAACGCCACCTGGCGCCTGACTTCAGGCTTGAAGCCCCTTTTCAATGGATGTAGGATAGAAAAACAGGTATAGGGGATCGGGGAGAGCAGCCCTGAGTGTTGAGCTGTGAACTAAAGGCCAAAAATCGGATAGCTCCATTCATTCAAAACTCAAAATTGAAGCATCTCATGTCGTATCCCGGTATGGAAAGGGCTGATTGTAATTCCCCCACTTGCATGATAGGCGCCCCGGTCATAAGTCAAAATTGAGCGAAGCGTGCAGCAGAGGTCGTCTATGGAAGGATTTTCTTCTCTGGGGAAAATGCTCATCATCATCGGTGTGGTGATCGTCCTCGTCGGCGCCGTCCTCCTGCTCGGTCCCAAGATCCCCTGGCTCGGGCGGCTTCCGGGGGACTTCTCCTACAAGGGGAAGAATTTCACCTTCTACTTCCCCCTCGGAACGAGCATCCTCATCAGCATCGTCCTCACCCTGGTCCTCTGGCTGATCAGCAAGAGATAGGGCTACAGGGCATTCCCCCTTTTGAATCCTGAGTCTTGAATGATGAAGAATGGCAAGAAGCGCCGGGCTCCATAGGGTTGGCAAGAAAAACCGTGTGAAGGATCTGTCCTTCTTCTCCGGTTCTGATCTTCCTTTTTCCGCCTTCCGCGATACCCGATACCCGAACCCCGAAGGACCCTTTCTTCTCAGCCCCAGAGCACCAGACCCAGTTCCTGCTTCGAGGCGAGGTCTTTGTTGTACGGCATGACGCGGACGCCGTAGGAGTGGGGGCCGTTTTCCTGCACCACGTAATCGCCGGCGAAGATCACGGTCCCGTCCATGGCTTTCTCAATCAGGCGGAGGGGGATGACCGCAGGGGGCTTGGCGAACACCTGGCCGTCGCGCCTTCCGATGACGAGCTCGGCGAGGATTTCCTCCGGCTCCAGCTTCCCGGGGTCGACGCGGACGCTCACGGAGAAGGGGGTCCCCACGATCACGCAATCCCCCATGATCCCGTCGACACGCACATCGAGCAGCTTGACGGATGAGAAACGCACGGGAATCTTTCGTTTCCAGTCCGAAAGTTCCCGGGCGAGCCGGAATCCGTCCCGCGTGACGGCCTGCGCCCTTCTTGCGGCGGGCAGATACATCTTCGTGTAATAATCGAGCATCATCCGATCGGAGTTGAACACGGGGATGAGCGTCTCCATGGCGCGCTTGATCATGCCGATCCAGCGCAGGGGGATGCCCGACGAGCCTCTTTCGTAATAGAGCGGGGCAATGCTTTCCTCGAGGAGCGCATAGAGGGACTGGGCGTCGGACTCATCGGTGAACCCGTCCTCGGGAGGGATATCCGTCATCACCGGACCGATCGTCCACCCGTTGGTTCCGTCGTAGGCTTCGCACCACCAGCCGTCGGAGGTGCTCACGTTGAGGCAGCCGTTGATGGTGACCTTCTGGCCGCTCGTTCCGCAGGCCTCGAAAGGTCTCCGAGGGTTGTTGAGCCAGAGGTCGACCCCCTGAACGAGGATGAGTGCCGCATGAAGGTCGTAATCCTCGATGAAGAAGATTTTCCCCCGGAACCGCTTGTCCTTTGTGACATCGATCACCTTCTTGAGAATGTCCCTGCCCATCTGATCGTTCGGATGGGCCTTCCCCGCATAGATGATGTGGACGGGGCGTTCGGGGTGGTTGACGATTCGGTCGAGTCTGTCGAGGTCCATGAAGAGCAGGTCGGCCCTCTTGTAGGGGGCGAAACGCCGGGCAAACCCGATCATGAGGGCGGATGGGTTGATCTTCCCCAGGATTTCCTCCTGCAGGCCTCTCGTGTACCCGTACTTGCTGCACTGCCTCGCGATGCTGCCCCGCAGGAAGTTGATGAGATCCTGTTTCAGCTCATACCGGACACGCCACAGGACGAAATCCGGGATGTTGTGCACCCGGCTCCAGCGTTTCGCGTCCATGACCTCCTTCTCCCAGTCCAATCCGAGATAATCCTCGAGGAGCTCCCGCATCCTCGGCGCGACGTAGGTGGGCAGATGGACGCCGTTGGTGACATAATCGATGGGGATGTCGGTGTCGTAGAACCCCTTCCAGACGTCCCGCCACATGCGGCGGGACACGGACCGGTGCATGCGGCTGACGGCGTTGCTCATGAAGGAGAGCTTGAAGCCGAGGATGTTCATGAAGAAGGGCCGGTCGTCGCCGATCTCCTTCCTGCCCAGTTCGAAGAACTGGGACCATGATATGCCGGCCCGTTTGATGAAGTTCGAGAAATAGTACTCGATGAGGTCCCGCGCGAACCGCTCGTTGCCGGCCTCCACGGGGGTATGGGTCGTGAAGACGGTGCTGCCCCGGACGACTTCCGCGGCCTCGTCGAAGGACAGCCCCTCGTCGGTCATCAGCGTGATGATCCTTTCGAAGACCAGAAAAGCCGAGTGCCCCTCGTTGATGTGGTATACGCGGGGCTTGACACCCAGCTTTTCCAGGAGGCGGACGCCGCCCCGACCGAGGAGGATCTCCTGCTCGATCCGGGTGCGCTGGTCCGCGGGGTAGAGTCTCGCCGTGATCTTCCGGTCCTGGACGGTGTTCTTGTTCACGTCCGAATCCAGCAGGAAGAGGGAGACGCGCCCCACCTTGATTTCCCAGATTCTCGCGTAGAGCGTCCGGCCCGGCAGATCGATGGACACCTGGACCTCGTCCCCCCTGTCGTCCTGGACGATCTGGACGGGGAGGTTGGAAAAATTGCTCTCCGGGTATTCCGCCGTCTGGATCCCGTCCCTGTCGACGGACTGCCGGAAGAACCCGCTTCCATACAGAAGCCCGACACCGACCATGGGGATATTCATGTCACTGGCCGTCTTCAGGGTATCCCCCGACAGGGTGCCGAGACCGCCCGAATAGAGGGGAATGCACTCGTGGAGGCCGTATTCCGTCGAGAAATACGCCACGGGCGAGGACCATCGGATCTCGTTCTGTCCCTGCTTCCGGTGGTTGCCCCGGTCGGCCATGTACTGATCGAACTGTTCGATGACCTGTTCATAGAGCTTGAGGTAGCTCTCCGAATCCGCCGCCTCGGCGAGCCTTTCCGGGGAGACGGACTCGAGCATCCGGACGGGGTTGTTCCCCATCTCCTCCCAGAGTTTCGTGTCGAGGTGTGCGAAGAGATCCAGGGCCCGGGGGTTCCAGGACCACCAGAGATTGTAGGCCAGCTCCCTGAGCCGTGCGATCTTGAGGGGGAGGTTCACGACGGCGGTGAAGCATCGGAAGTGGGGCTGCGACGATCCGGTTCCCGTAAAGACGTGCTTCATCTCCCCCCGGTCTTCCGCCGAGATCACCTTGGCGGCACGTCCTGCGGCACGGGCGGCGGCCATCTCATAGGCTTCGAGATAGCGGTTGTAGAAACGGCCCCAGTCCGCCAGTGCCGCGGCCTCCCGGGCGGCCGCCCGGCGGCTCTTCACCTCTTCGTCGCTCCAGCCGAGGGAGTCCATGAGGATCCCGAAGAGATCCTCCTCGACGGACGCGGTATCCCTGCCCCGCCTGCGGAGAACGATCACACCGCTGCCGCCGACCTCGTTCTGGACCCAGAGACCGAATCCGGACTGATCCGTCGTCACGGTCGGGACGGCATGGGCGGCACATTCCAGGGTCGTATGCCCCCAGGGCTCGTAGGAGGAAGGGAAAACGCCCAGGTCGCAGCCCGAGAGCAGTTCGTAGTAAGACATGTTGAACAGCCCGTCGAAGCCGTTGAGATAGGCGGGCACGAAGATGACATTCACACGGTTCTGCGCCAGGTTCTTGAGCCCGAGGCGATTGCAGGTCTCCAGGATGGGGTCGGAGGCCTCGTAGTGAAGCCGGTGCGTCGCGATGGGCGGCGCGCCGGTATCGGTCTTGGCATACTCGCTCTGCAGGGCGGGGATCAGGTCCATGTGACCGCCGAGGACACACAGGAGGGCAAGGACGTTGTCCCCCGATTTCATTTCTCTGTCCAGACGCCCCAGGCTGTGGAGAAAAACATCGATCCCCTTGCCGTGGAAATCGTAGCGTCCCGAGAGGATGAAGATCTTGGTATTCTCCGGAAGGTTTTTTCTCAGAAACCGCGAGGCCTGCGCCAGGATCCTCCCGCGGGCCTTCACGGCGGCCTCCCGGTTCTGTGAGAGGTCGGGAATCCTCACGATATCGAGGCCGCTCGGCAGGAGGAAGTCCGGCGCGCGGCCGAGGAAGTTCTTGGCCTCCGTCGCCGTGATCTCACTCACCGTCGTGAAGACATCGGCCTCCCGGACCGTGGCAACCTCCAGGGAATATTTCGCCGCGATGTTCAGGGATGCGGCTTCCCGCTGGGGTGAGATGTGATCCATCCCGGCGTAGAGGTCGACACCGGCGCTGGCCAGGGATTTCCCGAGAACCGTGGCGTGGGTCGTGAAAACGGTGCCGATGACGGGGAGTCGTTTCCGGAGCGTCAGGAGCCCCGCGCCGCTCATCCACTCGTGGAAATGCGCCACGGCGGAGGCGTTCCCCGGTTTCACCTCCAGATTGTAGATCGTCTCGATGACCTCGCTGCAGGCGGCACCGAACATGACCCGCTCGACATATTCGGGCGTACCGGAGATGGAGTCGACACCGTGATCCTCCCATATCTGGTAGAGAAGCTGGTCCTTGTTGTACTTCTTGCTGTAATTGACCAGGATGACCTTCGGCTCCCCCGGGATCTTCCATCGCCCGAACCGGCAGGGGATATCCCGCATGGCCGTGCTTTCCCGGATCGGTTTCCATTGCTCTTCGTCGGTTTCCTCGAATTCCAGGTTGTTCTTGAGGTCGGGACCGAGAAGGTAGTACCTCTCACCGAAGGCGGCAAGGGCATCGGGAACCTTGCTGCTGATCACGGTGTAGATGCCGCCGATCTTGTTGCAGACCTCCCAGCCGACCTCGAAGAGGTACCTGTTTTCCTGTCCGTCCATATTTCCTTCTCCCCTTCCTCCGCAGCGGTACCGGGAGGAATCACTCCATCCGTCGGCGCCACCCGAACAAACATTGCGGACGCCCGCGTTGTCCTTCCTGTATCAAGAATGATGCCAGAGGCAAGTCTCCATTTGCCCCTGCCGCACCGCCTCCGGGACCCCCTCCCCCCTCGAGACGCTCCGCCCGGGGAAGACGGAAGGAAGACAGCCTGTCGGCCCCTCCCCGGCGGTCCCCTTTACAACATCCACGATAGAAGTTCAATACGATATTGACGGCCGAAGTGCAAGATTATCAAGGTTTTTTTATTTCCAGATCGGCCCCGAGACTCCGCCGCGTCATTTCCTGCACCGGGACGGTCCAAGCGGCGGAACCCCGCGATCATCCGAAAAAAACGGGGGAGGCGAAACATCCGTGACATGGAATTTGCATGATTGCCCCTCCATCGGGCTCCGTCCGCCGGGGATTGCTGTGCGCGGCAGCAAAAAGAATTCCGAAATGGTTTCAGATATCTTGGAGCGGGCCGAACGATGGGAATACTGAATCTCAACGATCTCAAAGAGGGCATGGTCCTCGCAGCCGATATCAAGAACAAGCACGGGAACATCCTCATCAAAAAGGGGAACACACTCACGGCGAAGCACGTCCTCCTCATGAAGGCCTGGGGGGTCACCGAGGCGGACGTGGTCGGCTTCGACAGAGACGAAATCGAGCGCCGGGAGATGGACGCCGTTTCGCCGGAGCTGGTCGAGGCGATCGAGAGGGAGCTCCGGGCCGTTTTTCCACCCGTCGACCATCACCCCGTCATGGCGGAGATTTACCGGATCGCAAGGAAGATCAGACTCAAGCAGGCTGCCGGCAGCCCCGGGGGGACGGGATCATGAAATTCTCCGAAGTGGAACAGGTCCTGGGCTCTCTCGACAGGCTGCCCGCGCTCCCCGTCATCTACACGAAACTCCTGCGCCTGCTCCAGTCACCGGACACCACCATCCACGCCATCAGCAACATCATCGCCGAGGACCAGGTCATCGCGGCCAAGGTTCTCCAGTTCGTCAACTCGGCCTTCTACGGCTTCCCGCAGCGCATCGGAAGCCTGCAGCGCGCCATCGTCATCCTGGGCTTCAACGCCATCAAGAACCTGGTGCTGACCACGTCGGTCTGGGACCTCTTCCAGAGGATCCAGGCCGGTCACGCGTTCAACAAGGAGAGTTTCTGGAAGCACTCCATCGGCTGTGCAGTGGCCTCGAGGGTCATCGCCGAGGCGGCGGACCTGAAAAACCCCGAAGACGTCTTTACCGGGGGGCTCCTGCACGACATCGGCAAAATCGTCCAGGCCGGTTATTTCCCCGACCAGTTCAACCGCGTCATCGAACTCGTGGACCAGGCAGGGCTGTCCATGGTGGAAGCGGAAAGGCGGGTCTTCGGGTTCGATCATGCGCAGATCGGAACGGCCATCGCCGCCCGGTGGAGGTTCCCCCAGGATACGGTCAACATGATTGCCCTGCACCACCTGCCGAACGGAACGACGGGGCTGAACAAGACGATCGCGGCCGTCCACATCGGCAATATTCTGGCCACGGCCCTCCGTCTCGGCTACAGCGGAGAGAAGTTCGTGCCCTTTGTCCATGACCGGGCCTGGGAGACCCTCGGGCTCGGGATCGGCAGCCTCGAGCTCGTCATGGAAAAGGTCATCAAACTCTACAATGAAAACATCGCCATCCTCGAATCTGCATAGACACCCATGGAAATCATCGCCGAACAAGGAAGAAGCGGGTTTGAAGCCGAGAAATCCATCCTGGAGAAGCTCCATTACCTCGAAGGACAGAACCAGGCCCTCATCGCCATCCAGGACAAGCTCGAGCGGTTGAGCGATTTCCGCTCGGACATGGCGCTCTCCCGGGACATCCACTCCATCCTGAAATCGGGCATCGCGAAATTCCAGGAACTCGTGAGGACGCAGGTCTGTTCCGTCTTCCTGGTCGATTCCACGGGTTTCGAATTCCTCCACGAGGTCTCCATCCCCACCGAACTCTCCCACAAGGTGAGAATGGAACTGGATGCGCAGATCAACTCGGGGACCTTCGGCTGGGTCATCAACAACGGCCACCCCGTCTGCGTACCGGCGGAGGTCTTCGGAAAGGGCGAGGAAAGATCACTGAGCACGATGATCGCGCCGCTTTCCAACAAAGAGCGGACCCTCGGCGCGGTGATCATCATTTTCGAGGAGGACGAGGACTTCATCCGCCAGCAGACCCTGAAACTCCTCTACATCCTTGCGGGGTTCTTCTCCCTCTCCCTCGAAAACGCCTACCTCTTCGAAGACCTCAAGCATAGCTACTTCGACACGATCCGCGCCGTTGCGAACTCCGTCGAAGCGAGAGACCCCTATACCCGCGGCCACTCGGCCCGGGTGGCGGATATCAGCAGGGTCGTGGCGACGGAACTGAATTGGAGCCGGAGGGACATCGAGCTCATCGACTGGGGGGGCGTCCTCCACGATCTCGGCAAGGTGGGGATCGACGATGCCATCCTGAACAAACCCGGGAAGCTGACCGAGGGGGAATTCGAGATCATGAAATCCCATCCCCTCATCGGTTCCCAGATCATCGAAGGCATTGACTTCCTCAAACCGGTGGTTCCCTTCATCCTGGAGCACCACGAGCGTTACGACGGCCGGGGTTACCCCCGGGGGCTCAAGGGCGACCAGATCACCAGGGAGGGAAGGATCCTCGCCGTGGCGGACGCCTTCGATGCCATGACCACCGACCGGCCCTACCGGAAGGCCCTTGCCGCAAGGGCCGCCGTGGACGAACTCCTGCGCGTGTCGGGGACGCAGCTCGACCCCGAGATGGTGACGGCCTTCGAGAAGGCCTGGCGGGCGGGGAAGATCAAATAGGGACAGGGGCACAAAGTGCCAGGCGAAAGGCTAAGGGTTCATCTCGATCGTTTCGGAACTTCTCAACTTCTGAGCTTCTTCACTTCTCAACTTCTTTTTGAGAGAGAGTCACCGGCCTTTCAGTGTTTTTGGTTGAGGTCGATGACATCCACCCCCGCGGGCGGCTTGAACGTGAAGAGACTGTCCGGCAGGTTCCGGTTGAACTCCGTGTTTGAAAAGGTCGTCTTTGTGACATTGCCGTAGACGTCCGTGAGGAGGACGGAGGTGATCTGGTAATCCTCGCGGTTCACCGTCAGAAACATTTTTTCGACGCCCTCCACATAGGCCTTCGGCTTCAGTTCCAGCCGGTAAGGACCCTCCTTCTGGGCGGGTTCGGCGAACCGGACCTCGAAATCCTCGGCCAGTTTCCCGATCCCCGACATGAACTTGATGGTCACCCTGGAACGCAGGAGGCTTTCGGAATCCTGCAGATAAACCAGGCGGTCCTCGGGGATGTAGAGCCAGGACTTCCGGGGGCCGATGACGAGTTCCTTCGATTTGGGTTTGCGGTAGACCCAGCGCATCATCCGGGGTTTCTTGAAGTAGACAACGCCCCCCTCCCGTTCCGTTTTCTTCAGGGACTTGATCGTCGTCTCCTGAGTGAAGGCGGATTTGAAATCATCGGTCTTTTCGTAAGCCTCCTGGATCTTCATGACCAGCGCCTCGAGCGTCAGGCCCTCCGCCTGGGTTACGGCGGGGACAAAGATGAAGAAGGCTGCCAGCAGAAGAATTACAGACGCCGACATCCCGGAACACAGGCGGCAGAGGGCCTTTCCTGTCCAATGGGCCGACGGATGCTTCGCTGACAGGGCTTTCAGAAAACGCGGTTCAGGCAATCCCTGAAAGCATAATGATATCGAAGTAGATGCAGACCCCAAAAATGATTTTGAAGAGGGTAAAAATGGCATATTTTTTTCCGGGAGTGGATAAAAGGGGAAGAACACCTGAAAATGCGCATCATGCGCCGTGATTTGCGTCTATCCCTTCGTAATGATTGACAATTCCGTTATGCTCAATGTATAGGCAATCCGGTGAAAAGAGCCGTCAATGCAGCGTTTTCTCGATCGGCTAACAGATTTATCCACAACCTTATCCACCGGACTGTGGATCGGTCTCGGGGCTCCCGCCCAGAGCCCCTGCGGGACAAGGGTTATTTCGAAATCTTGATGCGCCAGCCGAAGGGATCCTCCTTCTCGCCGTACTGGATCTGGAGGATCTCGTTGTAGAGTTTCTCCGTCAGCTCCCCCGTTTTGCCGCCGTTGATGATGTACTCCTGCCCCTTGTAGTAGATCTGCCCCACGGGGGATACGATCGCGGCCGTACCCGAGGCAAAGACCTCCTTCAACCTCCCCGAAGCGTATGCGTCCTTGATCTCATCCACGGAGAGCATCCTCTCGGAGACCTTCACCCCCCAGCGCTTCGCGATCTGGATGACCGAATCACGGGTCACACCGGGCAGGATGCTCCCCCCGAGCGGCGGCGTCACCAGTTCGCCGTCGATGAGGAAGAAGATATTGCTCGTCCCCACCTCCTCGACATATTTTCTTTCGACGGCATCGAGCCAGAGAACCTGCGTGTAACCCTTCTCCTCGGCCTTCTTGCTGGCCAGGAGGCTCGCGGCGTAATTTCCCGCGGCCTTGCAGTACCCGATCCCGCCCCGCACAGCCCGCACGTATTCCTCCTCCACGTAGATCTTCGTCGGGCTGAATCCCTGGGGGTAGTACGCCCCGACGGGACCGACGATGATGAAGAGAAGATATTCCGCCGCCGGATGAACGCCCAGGAAGGCTTCCGTGGCGATCATGGTGGGCCGGATGTACATCGATGTGCCCACGCCGCGGGGGATCCAGTCCTTCTCGAGAAGGACGAGCTTCTTGATCCCCTCGAAGAAAACGTCGGGATCGACCGTGGGCATGCACAGCCGCTCGGCCGATGCGTTCATCCGCTTGATGTTTTCGTAGGGGCGGAAGAGGTAGACGGAGCCGTCCTTCCCCCGGTAGGCCTTGAGCCCCTCGAAGATGAGCTGACCGTAGTGAAGGCAGACGGCGGCGGGGTCGAGAACGATCGGTCGATAGGGTTCGATCATGGCGTCATACCAGCCCTGCCCCTCCTTGTATTTCATCGTGAACATCCGGTCGGTGAAGATCTTCCCGAAGCCCAGTTTCGATTCATCCGTCGGTTTTTCTTTCAGCCTCTTGGCCGAGATTCTCTTGACCTTGATCTTGGTCTTCATTTCCCTCCCCCTTTTTTCAATTGCCCCTGAATTGCATCAGCCCTTCCTTGCCGATCTTCTGGATCTCCAGCCCCGGCATCGCCTCACCGAGGCCCCTGGAAACCTCCGCGATGATCTCGGGGTTGTTGTAGTGGGTGACGGCCTTTACGATGGCGGCCGCCCTCTTGGCGGGATCCTTGGATTTGAAGATCCCTGAACCGACGAAGACGCCGTCGGCCCCGAGCTGCATCATCATGGCCGCATCGGCCGGTGTCGCGATCCCGCCGGCGGAGAAATTCACGACCGGCAGCTTCCTGTCCCGGGCCACCATCTTCACGAGCTCGTAGGGCGCCCCGAGATTCTTCGCCTCCGTCATGAGCTCCTCCTCCGGGAGTGCGGCAAGCCGGGCGATCTCGTCGTTGATCGTTCTCATGTGCCTGACGGCCTCGACGACATTGCCCGTGCCGGCCTCGCCCTTCGTCCGGATCATCGCCGCCCCCTCGCCGATCCTCCGGAGCGCCTCCCCGAGGTTGATCGCACCGCAGACAAAAGGAACCTTGAACTTCCACTTGTTGATGTGAAATTTTTCATCGGCCGGCGTCAGAACCTCGCTCTCGTCGATGTAATCCACCCCGAGTGCCTCGAGGATCTGGGCTTCCACGAAATGCCCGATCCTGACCTTGGCCATGACCGGAATCGTCACGGCGTCCATGATCTTCTCGATGACGGCCGGATCGGTCATGCGGGCCACCCCCCCCTGCGCCCGGATGTCCGCCGGCACACGCTCGAGGGCCATCACGGAGACGGCCCCGGCGTCTTCCGCGATCTTGGCCTGTTCCGGGGTGGTGACATCCATGATGACGCCGCCCTTGAGCATCTCGGCCAGCCCCGATTTCACGGTGAAGGTCCCGAACTTTTCCATCGATCCTCCCGGCACCTGCCACGCCGCCCGTTTGCCACGGATGGACAGGTGTCTCTTCTGAATATCTTTAATTGCAAAATCTTACATCTAAATCAGCTTTCTGTCCAGACTTCTGTACTGGATCGCCTCCGAGACGTGCCCGGCGGAGATCCTCTCCTGCCCATCGAGATCGGCGATCGTCCTCGCCACCTTCAGGATGCGGGTGTAGGCGCGTGCACTCAATCCGAGTTTCTCCATGGCCATCTCGAGCAGGGATTGGGATTCCGTGTCGAGACCGCAGAATTGTCGGATCTGTCGTCCCGTCATCTGGGCGTTGGTTCGGGTTGTCTGCCCCTGGAATCTCTTTCTCTGAACCTCCCGGGCGGCTTCCACGCGGTGTTTGACGGTTGAGGACGCCTCCCCGGTCGACCTCGCGGCCAGCTCCCGGTATTTGACCGCAGGGACCTCGACGTGAATATCGATCCG
>FWPV01003124.1_pt1 | contig 38436 bp, 35 predicted proteins | sample 2228371 | NCBI WGS metagenome assembly FWPV01 (sample SAMEA103939776, study PRJEB20133) | metagenome
CGGCACATCGCTATCAGTGTAAGCCTGTTCATAGTTTTGAGCCAGTTCTGATCACCGATGGCCAGGGTGCGCCAGGATTATACCTTAGATCGGCTGGTGAGTAGGAGGAACGCCATCCCCATCCGGTGGATGTCCGCGCCGGGCGGGGTGGTTTCCCTTCCGCCGGGGATAAGCAGGAAAGCCTATGAATGGGTGGAGTCAGGGGGACGGTCAGCGTCCCTGCCGGGGAGCAGATCGCTGAGGTCGACTTCTTCCATCGGGTAGTCGTCTGTAACTTCTTCTTCCAGAGCCTCGCCATGTTTGCGTTTGGCTTTGGGGTAGGTCTCACCGCCGGGCATAAACGTCTCGATCAGAAGTTGTTCGACCTCGCGCACATTCGGGATACCGAAGAAACCAATGGGTTCGCTGGTGTATTGCGTGTGCCACCAGTTGCCTCGCCGGCTTCGGTAGGCGCGCGGCTCGTAACGAAAGATGATGTCTCCTCGGCCACCGCTATAGCTGCGCCGTTCAATACGTTCGATGTCGTCTGGGCCGTAGGAAGTGACCTTGGGGGTGAAGATTCCGTCCAGGATCAGGATGCGACGGCTGGTGATGGCATAGGTTGTGTGGCGGGCGTTCAGTAACCTGCCGATCGGGCTGGCCACCAGAACCAGCAGCATCAGCAGGAACATCAAAATCATGGGTATCCACATGGGGGAAACAAACATGACCGGCATTGCGGTCGCTGCCCGGACGACCGGGAAGAACCACAGGAAGATGCCCAGCGCGATCATGAAGGCCAGCACAGCCACAATGGATACCACAGGGGTACGGCTGGCGAGGGCGCCAAAAGGCGTTACAGGCCGCCCAACCCACAGCAATGCCTCGCCCGGCATCAATTCCTCTTCGACACGCATGTATGCTTGGCGTTCATCGAAGGCCATTGCAGATTCCCTCTCCCGATACTGCGCCAAAGCCAGTGTTGCAATCACCCATACAAGTCTAAAAGGTATACGCAGGAAAGACCCTCCCGGTTTCAGGAAGGGATGGCGACGAAAATAGTCCCCACCCTCTTGCATCTTCGGCCCGATGTGTTATATAGTATTAAAAAGTTGGATTAATCCGATCAATCAGAGGATTGGTATGCCCGCTCTGGATCTCGCCTCTGATCTGCTGGCTTATATGGTTCGGCGGCAACTCAGGCCCGGGGATCAACTCCCTCCGCTGACCGATCTCAGCCAGGAACTGGGTCTCAGCGTCAACAAGCTGCGCGAACAGCTTGAAGTTGCGCGTGCGCTGGGACTGGTGGATGTGCGCCCCCGCGCCGGTATCCGTGTCAAAGCGTTCGATTTCGCGCCGGTGGTGCGCCTGGGCTTGCTCTACGTTCTGGCGCAGGATCGGGGCATGTTCCAGCCCTTTGCTGATCTGCGTGTGGCCATCGAAGTGAGCTTCTGGCGGGAAGCAGTCTCCCGCCTGTTGCCGGAGGATCACGAACGGCTGCTGGCGCTGATCGCCCGCGCACGAGCGATGCTCGACGAAACGCCGGCCCGCATCCCCCATGGGGAACATCGCGAGTTCCACCTGACCATTTTCTCCCGCCTGGAGAATCCCTTCGTAACCGGCATGCTGGAATCATTCTGGGATGCCTATGAAGCGGTGGAATTCAACACCTATGTCAATTACCGCTATCTACGCGAGGTGTGGCAGTACCACGAGCGTATTGCCACAGCAATCTGCGCCGGGGATGTGGAAGGGAGCCTGACGGCGTTTGTCGAACATACCCGGTTGCTGCGCTACCGTAATACACCGGGCAGTGAGCACGCTGCTGCGGTTGAGGTGCAGGCGTTGGCTCAGCATGCTTATGCCCCGGTGAACGGGGCCGATGCGCTATCCGAACAGGTGGGTTCTAGTCTGGAGTGAGGTCATTGCCATGAGCTTGCTTGAAACCAAGGCCGTTGCGCAACAGGCGCAGGGACACGCGGTCGTCAATGATTTCTCTATCGTGGCGGCGACCGTCAATGGATCTGGCAGCCAGACAGCCAACGGCGTGATCCTGCGCGCGCTGTTCAAGATGGGCATCCCTGTCAGCGGCAAAAACCTGTTTCCCTCGAATATCAAGGGATTACCCACCTGGTACTGGATTCGGGTGAGCAAGGATGGCTATCTAAGCCGACAGGAACATCCGGCTGTGCTGGTCACCATGAACATGGCCACCATTGCCGAGGATATTGCCGGGGTGGTGCCGGGTGGCGTGGTCTTTTACCCGGATGACTGGCGCGTTGAGTTTGGCCGCGATGACCTGATCTATTACCCGATGCCGGTCAAAGCGCTGCTCAAGGACGTCGATGTTGCGCCACGGCTGCGCGACTACATCGAGAACATGGTCTATGTGGGGGCGGTGGCGGCTGTCCTGGGTATTCCGCTCGACCATATCCGGGAAGCAGTCAGCTTCTTCCTGGGTGGGAAGGAAAAAGCGATCAAGCTGAACATGGACGTGGTGGAGGCGGCCCACCGGCACTTCCAGGAGCATGTCACCAAGCGCGATCTGTATCGCGTTGAACCGATGGACAAGACCGAGGGTCTGATCCTGATTGACGGCAATACGGCGGGGGCGCTGGGAGCGATCTTCGGCGGTGTCAGCGTGATCGCCTGGTATCCGATCACGCCTTCAACCAGCCTGATCGATGCCGTTCGTGATTATCTGGCCCTGTTGCGACGCGATCCTGAGACCGGAAAAGCAACCTATGCAATCGTCCAGGCGGAGGATGAACTGTCGGCGATTGGCATTGTGCTGGGGGCAGGCTGGGCAGGGGCACGGTCGATGACAGCTACTTCCGGCCCCGGTATCTCGCTGATGGCCGAATATGCCGGGCTGGGCTACTCTGCCGAACTGCCCGGCGTGATCTGGGACGTACAGCGGGTAGGGCCGAGCACCGGTCTGCCGACCCGTACCTCGCAGGCCGATCTTTCCTTTGTCTACTTCCTGGGGCATGGCGATACGCGCCATGTGGTGTTGCTACCGGGCAATATGGAGGAATGCTTTGAGTTCGGCTGGCGCGCTTTTGACCTGGCCGAGTACCTTCAGACGCCGGTGTTTGTGCTTTCCGATCTCGATCTGGGCATGAACATTTGGATGAGCCGCAAGTTCGAGTACCCGACTGAGCCGATCAATCGCGGCAAGGTGTTGACCAAGGAAGACCTGGACAGGATTCAGAGCTTCGCCCGCTACAAGGATGTGGATCAGGACGGCATTGGTTACCGGACGCTGCCTGGCACCGACCATCCCATGGCGGCTTACTTCACCCGCGGTACCGGTCATGATGAGTACGCCAACTACAGTGAGCGCCCGGAAGACTACTTTGAGAACGCCCGCCGCCTGCTGCGCAAACACAACACCGCGCGGCGGCTGGTGCCCCGGCCTGTGATTGAACGCAATGGCTGCCGGGAAGCGATTGTGTGCTACGGATCGGTGGAACCGGCAATTGTCGAGGCGCGGGATATCCTGCGCGACCGGCATGGTCGGGAGTACGATTACATGCGCATTCGCGCCCTGCCACTGACCCAGGAAGTCTTTGACTTCATCGCCGAACACGATTGCCTCTATGTTGTTGAGAACAACATAGAAGGTCAGCTCAGGCAGATTATGCAGATCGAGGCGCCGGAATATGCGGCACGGATGAAATCGGTGGCCCATCTGGATGGGCTGCCGCTGACCGCCAGCTTTGTGGTTGAGGGTGTGCTGGAACAGGAGGGCAGGTAGCCATGGGTGTTGCGCGGACGAATGCCATTGGTCTGACCAAGGCGGACTACGGCGGGCGCAAGTCGACGCTGTGCCCCGGTTGTGGCCATAATTCCATCTCGAATCAGATCATCACGGCGACCTATGAGCTGGGCATCGACCCGCACAGGGTCATCAAGATGAGCGGCATCGGCTGCTCCAGCAAAAGCCCGGCCTACTTTCTGTCGCGTTCGCATGGCTTCAACGGCCTGCATGGCCGGATGCCCTCGGCGGCGACCGGCGCTGTGCTGGCTAACCGCACGCTAACCGCCATTGGTGTCAGCGGCGATGGCGATACGGGCAGCATCGGCCTGGGACAGTTCAAGCACATGGTGCGCCGCAACCTGCCGATTGTTTACATTGTGGAGAACAACGGTGTCTACGGCCTGACCAAAGGCCAGTTTTCGGCGACGGCAGACCTGGGGCAGACGATCAAGAAGATCGGCACGAACGATCTGCCTCCCATCGACATTTGCCTGGAAGCGCTGGCCGCGGATGCAACGTTTGTTGCCCGTTCGTTCTCCGGTTCGGTCAAAGAAGTGGTCGAGTTGCTCAAGGCGGCCCTGCACCACAACGGCACGGCTGTGCTGGACATCATCAGCCCGTGTGTGACATTCAACAACAGCCCGGACTCCACCAAGAGCTTCCCATACGGCAAGGAACATGCCAACCCGCTGCACGACATCACGTTCATCCCGCTGGCGGATGAGATCATCCTTGACGATTACGAGGAAGCCGACACCAATGGCCGCAAGCCGCGGGAAGTCCAGATGCACGACGGGACATGGATTCGCCTGCGCCCGCTGGCGATGGACTACGACCCAACAGACAAGATGGCGGCCATGCGCGTGCTGGAAGAGGCGCGTCAGAAGCAGGAGCTGGTCACCGGCCTGATCTACTACGATGACAGCCGTCCCACCATGATCGATAACCTGCAAATGGTCGACACACCGCTGGCGCTCCTGAGCGAAGCGCAGATGCGCCCCAGCAGGGAAGCGCTGGACAAGGTGATGGCCAGCCTGTAACGGGCCGTTCACCTAAAGACAGCCGGGCGGCCCTCAGGGGCCGCTTTTCTGTCCGGGGTATCACCGTGCGGAGGGACTGTGGTCGGTGGACAGTGTGGTGCGGCGGGTATTTGACGGCCAGACGCCGTTGGCAGAGTGGCAGCCCTGGTCAACCGGCGGCGGTTCGGTGGCCTTTGCCGGTAAGGTGTTGCGCCTGAGTCTGCCGGGGGCGTTTTCGACGGCGTATGCTGACGCTCAGGTTGGCGATGAGCGCGGGACCGGGTACTTTACCTGGCGTCCCCCGCTCGTTCTACGCGTCCGGGCGCGGGCTTCCGGCCCGGCGGCAGCCCTGTATGGGACGGCGGGCTTTGGGTTCTGGAACGATCCCTTTGTACCGGGACGACGGGGCATCCCACGCCTGCCGCGCGCCCTGTGGTTCTTCTTCTGCGGAGCGCCCGGCAGGATGGCGCTGGCGCTCGACCAGCCGTCTGCGGGCTGGAAAGCGGCCACATTTGATCCGCTACGGCCCCTGTTCTTTGCCCTGCTGCCGCTGGCGCTTCCTGGCTTTCTGTTGATGCGCATCCCCGTGCTGTATCGCGCCTTATGGCCGGTCGGGCAGCGGGCGCTGGGCGTGGCAGAAGCAGCCCTGCCGGGCGACTGGCTGGCAGAGTGGCACGACTACACGGTTGAGTGGCTCCCTGACCGGGCGCGTTTTGCCGTTGATGGCGAGACCGTTCTGGATACCGATCGCTCACCGCGCGGGCCGCTGGGATTCATCGCCTGGATCGACAATCAGTACGCGATAGTGACCCCGCAGGGGCACTTTGGCTGGGGACTGGTTGCCGGTGGAGAGCAGTGGCTTGAGCTGGCAAGTGTCTCCATTGAGATGAGGCGGGCGAAGGAGTGAAACTGATGCACCTGAAGGACAGGATCGCGCTGGTCACGGGCGGCGGGCGCGGAATTGGCAGGGCAATCGCCCTGCGGCTGGCCAGAGAGGGCGCGGATGTGGCGATCAACTACTTCCGCAATCGCGCTCCGGCGGAAGAAACAGCGCGGGAGATTCGGGCGCTGGGCCAGCGCAGCACCATCATCAGGGCCAATGTGGGCGAGGTGGATGAACTGGAAGCGATGATCCGGACGGTCAACGATGAACTCGGCGGTCTGGATATCCTGGTCAACAATGCGGCCAGTGGCTACAACCGTCCGGTGATGGCGCAACGGGTCAAAGGCTGGGAATGGACGATGAACATTAACGCCCGTGCCGCACTCTTCGGGGCGCAGGCGGCAGCGCCGATCATGGCTGCCCGTGGCGGCGGACATATCATCAACATCTCCAGCTTTGGCGGCCACCGTGTCCTGCCGGAGTATGTACTGGTGGGGGCCAGCAAGGCCGCTCTGGAAGCCATCACCCGCTACCTGGCCGTGGAACTTGCGCCGCTGGGGATCGTGGTCAATGCGGTTTCAGCAGGCGTGGTGGAGACGGACGCGCTGCAGCACTTCCCGCAGTGGCGGGAAGAACTCAGTCAACGCATCAACGAGATCGCCACCCGCACCCCCGCCGGACGGATTGTCACAGCGGATGACATCGCCGGCGTGGTGGCCTGGCTGTGCACGCCGGACGCCTTCATGATCCGGGGGCAGGTGCTGCTGGTGGACGGCGGCTTTACGCTGGGATTCTAAGCCAGCCGGTCAGCCTACAGGGCGTAGCAGCCGCACGGGGAATCGCTCCCCGGCCCGCGCTGCTTTGACGCCTTCCGGCACGATCAATAACCCATCGGCCAGAACCATGGAGAGCATCGCGCCGGAACTCTGCGTCCCGGTTGCGCGGGCGTAGAGCTGGCCGTCTGCGCCGCGTGCCAGCCGTACGCGGAAGTATGTCAACCGACCGTCGGAGGTGATGTCTTCGGCGAGGATCGCTTCCGCCAGCGGCACGGCTGCCGATCGCCCGGCCATTTTGCACAGAGCCGGACGCACGATCACATCGAACGTGATCTGTACACTGACTGGATTGCCCGGCAGGCCGAAAAATGGCACACCTCCCAGGTGCCCAAACGCCAGTGGCTTGCCAGGACGGAGGTTGATCCGCCACAGTCGGACCTCGCCCATTTCGTCCAGGACAGTGCGCACGACATCATGTGCCCCAACAGAAACCCCGGCTGAACTGATCAGCATGTCCGGGCGCTGCTCAAGGGCCTCCTGAAAGCGCCGTCGCACATCGGCCAGGGTATCCCGCGCGATGGCGATCCGCACCGGCAGCCCGCCATGCTGGCGCACCAGCGCCTCCAGCACGTAGCTGTTGCTATCCCGCACCCTGCCCGGCGTCAGCGGCTCTTCGACTCCGATCAGTTCATCGCCGCTGGAAAGGATGGCTACGCGGGGCTGGCGGATGACCGGCACCCGTGACCAGCCGAGGGCAGCCAGCACGCCGATGGCTGGCGGATCAATTTCCGCCCCTGCCTGCAGAACGCGTTGCCCGGTCTGGATGTCCTCCCCTGCCGGGCGGACATAGTCGCCGGGTCGGGCCGGCTTGCTGAGGCGGATGGCGGCTGGCGGCCCGGAAGAGTCGCCAGCGACCCAGCGGGCGTCCGTCTCTTCCAGAGGCACGACGGCATCCGCGCCGGGAGGCAGTGGTGCACCGGTCATGATCCGTGCCGCGGTTCCCGGAGGCAAAACGGATGCTGGCGCATTGCCAGCGGCAATGTCCATGCTGACCGGCAGCGTGATGGGCCGGTCCGTGGCTGCGGCGAGGGTATCCCCGGCGTATACAGCAAAGCCGTCCATGCTGGAATTGGCGAAGGGTGGCAGAGGGGTCGCCGCCACGACATCGGTGGCCAGGATACGCCCCAGCGCGTCACTCAGGGCGACCTCTTCGGGCGGCAGGGGCGTGATCCCGGCCAGGATCAGACGGAGGGTTTCGTCAACGTTCATCAGAGCGGGTATCATTGGGGTTGACCTGTCTGTTCGTGCTTGTGCAAAGCGGCCTGTTCTCCAGTATTATAACTGCCAGACGGCACATTCGGACTTTGCAGCCACGTAACACCCGAATTTTGCGGGGTTGATTGCCGGGTGTTTCCATATAGGCTTAAGTGCCAACAGCACAAAATGATTGTTTGAGGAAGGACACCGCAAACGATGAGTGAGTTCTATCAAAAACCGGTTCACGACACGCTGGCTGAACTGGGGGTAGAGGCGGCGGTTGGCCTGACGGAGAATCAGGTCAGGGAACGGCAGGCGCAATACGGTCTGAACACGCTGCCCGCAGAGGGTGGTGTGCCCTGGTGGAAGTTGTTGCTCTCCCAGTTCACCGACGTTATGGTGCTTGTGTTGATCGGCGCGGCGGTGATCTCTGCCGTGCTGGGTGACATCAAGGATGTGTTCATCATCCTGGCGATTGTGGTCCTGAATGCGGTTCTGGGCTTCTACCAGGAATACCGGGCGGAACAGGCGCTGGCGGCGCTCAGCGCGATGCAGGTGCCGCTGGTGCGGGTGCGGCGCGACGGGCATGTCCACCCGGTCAGCGCGACGGAACTGGTTCCCGGCGATATCGTCCTGATCGAGGCCGGGGATCGCATTCCGGCGGATGGGCGCCTGATTGAGGCTTTCAACCTGCAGGTTGAAGAATCGGCGATGACCGGCGAGTCGCTGCCGGTGGACAAGAATACGGCCGTCATTGCTGAGAAGGTGACACTGGGCGAGCGCCATAACATGGTCTTTATGGGTACGACAGTCGCCTATGGTCGTGGCGAGTTCGTCGTCACCGGGACAGGTCTCAAGACCGAGCTGGGCAACATTGCCACGCTCCTTCAGGGCGTTCAGAAAGGCAAGACGCCGCTTCAGGAACGGCTGGAAGGGCTGGGCAAGATCCTGGCGGCGGCAGCCGGCGTGCTGGTGGTATTGGTCTTTGTCGCCGGAGTGCTGCGTGGCAATCCGGTTCAGGAGATGCTGTTGACGGCAATCAGCCTGGCGGTGGCTGCTATTCCGGAGGGCCTGCCGGCAGTCATCACCATTGGCCTATCGCTGGGGGCCAGCCGCATGGTCAGGCGTAATGCGCTCATCCGCCGCCTGCCTGCCGTGGAGACGCTTGGCTCGGTGACCACGATCTGCTCCGACAAGACGGGCACCCTGACGCGCAACGAAATGACGACCACGCTGGTGGCTCTACCCGGTCATGATGATGTGACGGTCAGCGGGGTGGGATACCAGCCGGTGGGTGAGTTCTTTGTGGATGGCAAGCGGCTGCACGCCATGAACGATGACGCGCTGGCCCGCTTCCTGAAGGCCGCCGCGCTGTGTACCGACGCCTACCTGGAGCAGGAAGGCGAGAACGGCCACTGGACAGTGGTGGGGGATACGACCGAAGGGGCGCTGCTGGTGGCTGCTCGTAAGGCTGGCTGGAGCCGCGAACAACTGCAGGAAGACCTCCCCCGCGTGGCGGAGATTCCTTTCAGCAGCGAGCGCAAGGCTATGACCACCATCCATGAGCCGCGCGGACGGTTTGCCACGGCTCTCTTCAACCATGCGCCTGCCGTGGCGTTCGTCAAAGGTGCGCCGGATCGGCTGGTGGATTGGGCGACACACGAAACCATGCCGGAGGGGCCGATTCCGCTGAGCGAGGAACGGCGGCGGGTCTGGCTGGCCAAAATCGATGAGATGGCAGCGCAGGGTCTGCGGGTGCTGGGAGTGGCTTACCGTCCCCTGCCGCAGGTTCCGGATGGGGAAGAGCTGAAGCCGGAAATTGTGGAACGGGAACTGTTCCTGCTGGGCCTGGCCGGGATTATGGATCCGCCGCGCAGCGAGGCAGCCCGCGCAGTTAAGGTTGCCCATGAGGCTGGTATCCGCACGATCATGATCACTGGCGATCACAAGCTCACTGCGGAAGCGATTGCCCGCCAGCTGGGCATTCTCCAGGATGGCCAGCGTGCGGTCAGCGGCGCGGAAGTGCAGGCCATGAGCGATGAGGATCTGCGGGCGACCGTCAGGCAGACTTCGGCTTTTGCCCGCGTCGCGCCGGAGCACAAGCTGCGCGTGGTAACCGCCCTGCAGTCGCATGGCGAGATCGTGGCCATGACAGGCGACGGCGTAAACGATGCTCCGGCCCTCAAACAGGCCGATATCGGCGTCGCCATGGGCATCACGGGCACAGAGGTGAGCAAGGGCGCGGCGGATATGGTCCTGACGGACGACAACTTTGCCAGCATCGTAGCCGCTGTGGAAGAGGGCCGCACGATCTATGACAATATCCGCAAGTTCATCCGCTACCTGTTGAGCACCAATGTGGGCGAGATCGTTACGATGTTCACCGGGCTGATGCTGGGCCTCAAATCGCCGCTGCTGGCGATTCAGATCCTGTGGATCAACCTGGTAACGGATGGGCTACCGGCGATTGCCCTGGGCTTTGAGCCAGCGGAAGAGGATACGATGAAACGTCCTCCGCGCCATCCGCAGGAAAGCATCTTCGCCAGGGGCGTGGGACTGCATGTGATCTGGGTTGGGTTGTTCCTCGGCGTAATCACACTGGCCGGGTATGTGTGGGCGCAGCAGTCCCTGGGGCTATCTCCTTTCAGCCCGACGCTGGGGCTGGAGAATTTCACCGCCAACCAGCTTGGCCAGATCATCGGCGGGGAGAATGTGCCGGAACTGTGGGATACCTGGTCGGTCGCTGAACGGGCGGAGGCGCTGCTAGAAGCCAGCAGCGGTGGCGCTCATGATGTCGCCGGGTCGGATATCATCAGCCGGGCGCTGGCCATGCCGCGCACCCTGGCTTTCAGCGTGCTGGCGCTTTCCCAGATCTTTGAAGTTTCGGCGATCCGGGCCGGAGATAGCTCCTTCTTCAAAGTCTGGTATCGCCGTAACCGGCTGCTGTTCGGGGCGGTGGTGCTCACCTTTATCCTGCAGCTGCTGGTTATCTATGAGCCATTCCTGCAGGCGGCGTTCGACACCGTTGCACTGACCGGCGAACAGCTTGCGGTGACTCTGGTGCTGGCCTCGCTGGTGCTGTTTGCTGTCGAGGTTGAGAAGTTCATCCGACGGTGGGGGCATCGACATCCTGCCGCCTGAGGTGTTCGTTAGCATCAGGAGGAGCGACGGCGTAGACCGTCGCTTTTTGTTCCCGGCGGGAAGGACGGGCCTCCGTACGGACACGGGCGTTATAATCGACCGGACTGACGATGGTCAGGATGGTTACCAGCGGAGGAAGGAAGGCCCATGGGGATGCATGGCAGCGGGTGGTTCTCCCTGTTGCGTGAGGAGGCAGAGCAGCGGCGGGCGGTCACGCCGGCCCTGTTGCGGCGCGTGATGGCCTATGCCCGCCCGTACTGGTGGCACATTGCAGCCCTGCTCGGTGCGATCCTGCTCACAACGGTGCTCGGCCTGATCACACCGCTAATCCTGCGCGATCTGATCGATCACACCCTTCCGAATGGCGACACCGGACGGCTCAACCTGCTGGCCCTGGCCCTGGTGTGCATCCCCTTGTTGGATGGCGCGATCCGGGTGGTGCAGCGCAAGGTCAATGCCACCATCGGGGAAGGGGTGATCTACGATCTGCGGGTTGGCCTCTTTACCCACCTGCAACGCATGTCCCTGGCGTTTTTCACCAACACCCGCGTTGGCGAATTGATGAGTCGCCTCAACAACGACGTTGTTGACGCTCAGCGGGCGATCAGCAGCACGATTGTGGATATCGTGACCAACCTGATCCAGGCGGCAGCCACGCTGGCGGTGATGATCTCACTGGAGTGGCGGCTGACGCTCGTTTCCGTGCTGGTGCTGCCCCTCTTCATCGTCGCGGCGCGACGACTGGGAGCGCGGCTGCGCGGTGTGGCTCGCCAGGCGATGGAGCACAATGCCCAGATGAACGCCATGATGAACGAAACGCTCAATATCGGCGGCGTGTTGCTGGTCAAGCTTTTTGGGCGCACCGCGGTGGAGATCGCCCGCTTCCGGGATCGCGCCGCCGCTGTTCGAGATATCGGTGTGCACCGGGCGGTGCTTGGCAGCCAGTTCTTTGTGATCATCGGACTGGTCGGGGCGGTGGGCACCGCGCTGGTCTACTGGCTGGGTGGGCATCTGGTATTGCGAGGCGTCTTTACGATCGGCACGATTGTGGCTTTCACCGCCTACCTGAGCCAGTTGTATGCTGCACTGCAGGGTCTGACCAATGCGCCGGTTGCCTTTGCCACCTCAATGGTGAGCTTTGAGCGTGTGTTTGAGGTGCTTGATCTGCCGCTGGACATCACGGAAGCGCCGGACGCGATCACGCTGGAAAGCGTGCAAGGGGCGCTCACGTTTGACGATGTGACATTCGAGTATGACATTGATGAGAACCTGCTGCTGAGTGATGTGCCGCGCTACGGACAAATGGATGCGGTAAGCGCGGCGCTTTCCGGTGCGGAGCGGGCGCGCAGCCACCCTTATGATGGCGGCACGCCAACCAGCCAGGCGCGGGAAAAGGCGCTGGAACACGTCTCGTTTCATATTGAGCCAGGCCAGCTGGTGGCGCTGGTTGGCCCCAGTGGTGCGGGCAAGACAACCATGACCTACCTGATCCCGCGTCTGTATGACCCGACTGAGGGGCGCATCCTGCTGGACGGCCACGACCTGCGCACGCTATCGCTCGAATCGCTGGCCCGCCAGATCGGGATGGTTACCCAGGAAACGCACCTGTTCCATGATACCATCCGCACGAACCTGCTGTATGCCCGGCTGGATGCTACCCAGGCAGAGCTGGAAGCAGCCTGTCGGGCGGCCAACATCCATGATTTCATCATGGGCCTGCCCGATGGTTACGACACGGTGGTCGGCGAGCGCGGTTACCGCCTGAGCGGGGGCGAAAAACAACGGATCGCCATTGCCCGTGTGATCCTCAAAGACCCGCGCATCCTGGTCCTCGACGAAGCGACCAGCCATCTGGACAGCCAGTCCGAGGCACTGATCCAGGAAGCGCTCAGGACAGTCATGGCCGGTCGGACAAGCATTGTCATCGCTCATCGGCTGAGTACCATCCTGGCTGCTGACCAGATTCTGGTGCTCGATCGCGGGCAGATCGTGGAACAGGGCAGACACGACGATCTGCTGGCCTGCGGCGGTCTGTACGCACAGCTGTACAGGACCCAGTTCAAGCGGGAGCGCCAGGCTGCCCTGTAAGGTGGGTGTCCTTGCCGCATCCTGCCAGGGCGACTATACTTCCAACCACGGCGCAGCGGTGCCGGGGAGCGCGGCAGCATTATCCTGAGAAGGAGGATGTGGCTCTCGTGAGGCGTTTACTGCTGGCTCTGACTCTGTGCGTGGGGGTACTTGGCGCGGCCTGCACCAACATCTATGCGCCGACGCCCGGCCTGCCAACGGCCACGCTGCCACCCCTGGCGACTTTTACACCGCGTTATACGGCCACACCCGTGCCAACCGTTACGCCGCGTCCTACCTTCACTGAGACGCCTTCGCCTTCACCTGTTCCCCCCACACCATCGGATACCCCCACGCCAACACCTACCCCACCGGTGATTGGCCGCGTCTCCACCGTGCAGGAGGCAGTCAATATGCGGCAGGGGCCGGGAGTGACCTTCCCGGCTATTGTAGGGGTTGTCAACAATACCGATGTGGTGATCCTGGCAGCCAATGAAGATCGTACCTGGTACAACGTGCGGCTTGAGGATGGCACGGAAGGGTGGATCGCCGCCAATCTGATCTTCATCCTGCCCAGCCCGACGCCGCAACCGACATCGACATCACCGGGCATCGTCGTGGAGATCAGTGGTACACCGCTGGCAACCGCCTTGCTCGGCGGCCTGCCGGTCACGGCGACACCCAGCTTCACGCCGGTTGTTCCGGATGCGGGCGGTATGTTTACGCCGCGCACACCGGGCACGGTCTCCCCCACGCCGACACCGACGTTGACGCCGCCCCGCGGCCTGAACATCCCGACGATCACGCCGCCAGCGGCGGACAGCCCCACTGCCGGGGTTACCGTGGCTGTCCAGGCCAGCCCAACACGTCCTGCCACCGTGAGCGGGACAGCTGCGCCGGTTGTGGCCGGCTATGATGTGCTGGCTTATTGCGAAGAGTTCAACCAGGTTCCCCCGCCGCTGGGCGCTGGCTCCACCATCGATGTCTTCTGGGGCTGGATTGCCAGCACGCGGGAATACGTGTTGCAGCATATCAATAATGTCGTCTACGAGGTGCGCTTTGATGGGCGGTTGCTGGATAACTGGCGTTTGTTCCAGGGGCCAATCACCCAGCAGGCGGATGGCAACTGGTCGGTGTACTGGTATGTCCCGCTGAATGAGCCATTAACCAGCGGGCAGCATACCATCACCTACCGCGTTAGCTGGCGCAACGCGATCTTCGATGGTTACCAGCAGTTCGGGCCGGGTACGGCAAAAGAGTCAGAGAGCGGGCGCTGCACCATCGACGTGCGCTAGCCTCCTCAGGCGCCGCCGGGTCTTGTGATTTGTCGGCGATCGGGTGACATTTGCCACTATAAAATGTTGCCAGCATCCTGTACCTTACAGATAGGCAAAATCGGAGAATGCGGGCTGGGGAGGCTATATCTGATGCGCGTCAAAATCGATCGTGACGTCTGTACTGCCCAACTGGCCTTCTGCGAACGCTGCCTCGGCAAGTTCCTGCAGGAACCGCTGGGCTATGAGCGCCACTGTTTTGAGGAGATCGTAGACGATGGCCAGGAAGATCTGACGATCGAGATCGTCTCCGGCGAGGATCATGTTGTGCTGGTTCTGGACGAAGCACAGCGCCTGCAGGCGGCTAAAGAAGGCTGGAGCTTTTTTGTACCTTTTCTTCCGGCTATGTATCGGAACGGCGGAGCTTAGTAAAGCGTTAGCGGCAATAGATTGAAGCCCGGCAACTATAGCGGCATGGAGCGGCATGGGAAGCCCCATGCCGCCTGTTGTCCCCGGCGCAGGTTGCGCGATCAATAATCATCCGGATAAGGCACCAGAAGTTCGCTGTCATCGCGCACGGACAGCCACAGGACGGGGTCGTTTTCGTAATAGACCGTGCCCTGCATCCGCCCCACGACAAAGCCATCGTATTCTGTGCGCAGCAGGCCGTTGTCGGGGCCGATGGGCCGCCCGAAGATATCGGTTAGACGGGCAACCGGCTGGCCGACATGAATCGTATCCCCGGCGTCAACCAGATGGGTGACAATACCGCTGGTGGGGACGCGCGGGTGCATCAGGCGACGCACCGGGAAGTTAACCCTGGGCCAGGGGATATCCGGCATCGGCTCGCGGTCACCCGGCAGCATCCCGGCCCAGCGCATGACATTGCGCAGGCCGATGACGGCGGCGTCGCGCACACGCATATCCACGTGCAGGTAACCACCCAACTCGACGGTGAACGCAGGGCGGCGCGCCCGGTTCAGGACTGATCCACTGACCGAGCGATGCAGGTTCTTCCTGAGGTATTCCAGCGAAGGAAATTCATTGATGATCGGGAAGCCAAAAGCGGCCAGCATCTGGTCGTTGACCGCCTGCAACCGCTGGGCGGCAGCCCTGTCCTGTGGGCCGTCATAGTAGATCGGATCCCGGAAGGCAAACGCCAGCGAGCCGATCACGGCGTTGTGCAGGTCAATCAGGAAGTCGCCGTGCGCCTCGATCCTCTCGAACAGGCGCTCGTAGACGCGTTCCAGGGCAGATGGCGGGCTGTCTTCCGCAGCAGCGTTTTTGCGCCGGGGGCGTTTGGGCGCCGGGAACAGCCGGTTGGGGTCCGAGCCGTGGCTGTAATAGGGTTCGCGGGCCTCGGTGCGCAGGCCAGCGGGGTTGAGGGTGGGGATCATGATCACCGTGCCGGCCAGTTCACCCAGGGGGAAATCGACGCCCCCCGGCCCCAGCAGCCGGTGGATAACGGCCATACCGCTGTATTCGTTACCGTGAATGCTGCCCGTGATCCATAGGACGGGGCCATCCTTGGCACCTCTGGCGATGATCACGGGGATGGGGTCGGTGCCGCCGGTGGGCAGGGGGACACCTTCGAATACACCGTAAGTGATCTCCCCGGGGATGCCCGTGGCGGTTCCAACATGTACTGAGTGACTCATAGAACTCCCTTCACGCGCCACACGATTTCGCATGGCGGCCAACAATCGTATGGTGGCCAGGGGGCGATCCCTGGCCAGGATGTCGCTGTCTGGAGAACGTCCAGTGCTGGTAGGCGCCGGATAGTACGATCTCACTGGCGGCCCTATCGATCGGGTAGTCGCCGCCCCGGCAGCGACCAGATCGAGAACTCCGCCAGCATGCCGGGCCAGGCAGCGATTATAACTCAGATGGTGGTTCCCATCCTGCGCTGGCAAGCGCCAGAAGGATCAACTGGCGCATCCCTTTGACCAGTGGCTCGGTGTTGATGAACTCATCCAGGCGGTGGGTGTTGCCACCGGTTGTCAGACCGATTGTTACCGCCGGCAGCCCCTTGGAGAGCAGCAGATTGGCGTCCGTGCTACCGCTCAGGTACTGGCATTCCATCTCAACTGCCTGCAGGGCGGTGGCGGTGGCGCGCACCAGTTCGTGGTCGATGCCGATGCCGCCGGCGGGGCGATCGCCAACGACATCAATCGTGACCCGGATGCCCTCCGCCTGATCGCTCTGGGTGGCGATGATCTCGCGCACCGTGTTTTCCAGTTCATTCAGCGTTTCAGGATCTTCGCTGCGCAGGTCCATGTAGAAACTGGCGTGGGTGGCGAGCGAATTCACCGACTGGCCGCCCTCGATAATGCCGATGTTGTAGGTCGTGCGCGGTTTCTCCGGTGGCTTGATCTGGACGATTCTGGCTCCCAGGACGAGCAGGTGATGGATGGCGCTGGGGCGGCCAAACTGCTGCCAGGAATGGCCGCCTTCCGCATAGGTGGCAACATGCAACCGGCGGACAGCAATGCCGCGGTGATAAATCCGACCTAACGACAGCCCTTCGACAACGATCGCCAGACCAAGCTGACTGCCAAATTGGTCGTAGAAGGCCCGGATACCGCCCAGATCGCCCAGCCCTTCCTCGCGACTGTTGGCCAGAAACCAGATATCGCGCTGAGGCTCGATCCGGAACTGGCGCATGATATCCGCGGTGGCCACCAGCGCCGCCACACCAAGGCTGTTGTCGCCGATACCCGGCCCGGCGATACGGCTACCATTCTCGTGGCGGAGCGCCAGATCGGTGCCTTCCGGGAAGACCGTGTCGGTGTGGGCGGAGATCAGCAGGGCGGGCGCGGTCGGGTCTTTGCCGGGTAGCCGACCGTAGACGTTGTAGAGGCTGTCAATGCCGGTATCGGTCAGGCCGCAGGAGCCAAAGCAGCTCAACACGTGGTTGGCCCGTACCAGTTCCCGGAATGTCGGTGCGGGGATCTGCTGGATCAGCACCGCTGAGGCCAGGATATCCACCAGCACTTTGTCCAGGTAACGCCAGATGTCCTGGATTCGGGGCTGCTTACTCAGCCAGAGAACGCGCTCCTGGAGATCCATACCAAGCCTACCCTTCGTGTCGCGTTGTTAGGAACGTGGCAGAGACGCTGGAATCTATTTTACCTGTCATTCCTGTTTTGCGCCTGCCTGTTGTGTCTGCCAGGGCATAGGCACTCTGATTTGTACACCGGGCAAGGTGTGGGATAACTGCCATACTGCTTGGGTTATTGGAGCAGTTGTTGGGGATAAGAGATTTTGCCCGGTCTGCCGATCTGTGATGCATCAATGTTAAATCTTTCCCTTCGATTTTTGCCCCGGCGAATCCCTAGCCATGGGGATTTTCGGCATGTCGTACCGCCACAGAAAGGGTGCAAAGAGAAACGTTGAGAGAGCATATGGAGAAAACCTCACCTAAATCAAGCTGTCGTTGCTCCAGGGCATCCGGCGGCTATAATCAGCCCTGTGCGGAAAGGACGTCCGGCAAGCGATCAGCTGGCTCTGAGGGGCGACTGGATCGCGGTCATCCAGGATGAGAGAAGTGAGGGGTGGTTCTCCTGACGATGTCCGACACGGCAAAAGTCCTGCTGATTGAGTGTATACGGGCCAACGGCAAGTCCTTTGCGACAGCGCTGGGCAAGCGGTATGACCTGGCGTTAGCGTACTCCGGCAAGCATGGTGTCAGCCTCGCCCAGGATATGCTGCCGGATGTGGTCGTGCTGGATGCGGCGTCGATGCGCACGTCCGGCGACCGGATCTGTCGGATGCTACGCACTTCCCTGCCGGATACGCCGATCATCCATATCCGTCCGTCAGTGGATGGCAGGGGGGATACCAGCGGGGCGGATGTAGTGCTTTACCATCCGCTGACCTGGCGCAAACTGGTCAATCGTATCAGGCGCTTTGTTGAGGAACGGGATCGCCAGGGCGAAATCCTGCAGGTGGGGACGCTACAGCTGGATGTCACGCGGCGCGTGCTCAGGATCGAGGATCAGGAGAAGCAACTAACCCCCAAGCTGGCCGGGTTAGCCGAACTGTTTCTGCGGCATCCCAATGTGGTGATCGAGCGCCGGACGCTGATCCAGCAGGTATGGCAAACCGATTACATGGGCGACACGCGGACTCTGGACGTGCATATCCGCTGGTTGCGCGAGGCCGTGGAAGAAGACCCGGCCCATCCACGCATCATCAAGACGGTGCGCGGCGTGGGGTATCGTCTGCTGCCGCCGGGCCGCCAACCCTGAGCAGGCCACAGGAAGCAGAACACAGCCGACCACCGGGGTCGGCTGTGTGCATTTGATACCAGTGATGGGTTGGGAAGGTCGCTTACTTGCTGAGGGCGTTCAGCTTCTTCATCAGGCGGCTCTTCTTGCGGGCGGCGGTATTCTTGTGCAGCACGCCCTTGGTCACAGCCTTATCCAGCTCGCGGATGGCCGCCAGAGTCGCAGCACGGGCGGCCTCGACATCACCGCCGCTGATGGTCGCCGTGGCCTTCTTGACAAACGTGCGTGAACGCACCAGGACGATGCGGTTGGCGATCCGCTTACGTTCGTTGCTACGAATGCGCTTGAGTGCAGACTTGTGGTGAGCCAACGGAAAACCCTCTCCCGAACTTTTCGTACCTGTGCTTTTCTAAGCATAGCATTTTACCAGATGAGGATCGGGCTGTCCAGCGGCAGTTGAGGTGTTGAGGCGGGGTGGTGGGTAAGGAGTCGTCGGCGATCTCGCCGCCACGTCAGCGCACTGGCAGCGCGCCTGCCGCTTACCACCGGAATCTGCGGCAGGTTCTGCTTGCGCCGCCGTCGCAGCAGCAGGTTATGGTATAATCCCCCGCCATGTGTGGAATCGTGGGTCATGTCGATCTTCAGGGCCGCGACCGGCTGGATCCGGCCCTGACGCGTGCTATGGCGGCGTGCATCGCCCATCGTGGGCCGGATGGCGACGGCTTCTTTGACGCGCCGGGCGTTTCTCTGGGCATGCGCCGCCTCAGCATTATTGACGTAGCTGGCGGCGATCAGCCGATCTTCAACGAGGATGGCGGGCTGGCGCTGGTCTTCAACGGCGAGATCTATAACTACCTGGAACTGCGCGAAGCGCTCTACGCGCTGGGCCATCGATTTGCCACCCACACTGATACCGAAACCATCGTCCATCTCTACGAACAGCATGGGCTGAATCTGTTTGACCACCTGCGCGGCATGTATGCCTTTGCTCTGTGGGACACGTCTCGCGCCCGGTTGTTGCTGGCTGTCGACCACATCGGGATGAAGCCGCTGTATCTGGCTGAATGCGACGGGCGCCTGCTCTTCGCCAGTGAGATCAAAGCCCTGCTGGTCGATCCCCGTGTACAGGCAGAGCTTAATCCCGCTGTGCTGGATACCTACCTCAGTTTCGGTTACATGCTCGGTGAGCACACCCTGCTGACTGGCATCCGGCGTCTGTTGCCCGGTCACTATCTGGTGGTCGATACGCGGAACGGCACGATGGAGGAAGGGCGCTTCTGGAGCTGGGCGGATGCTGACCGGGATCCGCTGGCTGTGGAGCCGGTTCCCACTACGCCGGGCGAAGCTGTAGTGCAGGCCCGCGCCCTGCTCAGGGACGCCGTACAGCTGCATCTACGCTCTGATGTGCCACTGGGCCTGTTTCTGAGCGGCGGTGTGGATTCGGCGACCATGCTGGCCTTGATGAGCGCCTTTGAGCCGGACAGTGTGGTGACATACACGGTCGGCTATGATATCCCCACCGGCGACAATGAGCTTGAACAGGCCCGCCGGGTCGCTCAGCACTTTGGGGCCAGGCATCACGAACTGGTCATCAATGCCGAGGATTGGTGGCGGCACTTTGAGACATTTGTCTACCATGCCGATGAGCCGATTGACAACCCGTCAGCAGTCAGCCTGCAAGCTCTGGCGCAGGTAGCTGCGCGGGAAGTCAAGGTTGTGCTGAATGGCACAGGCGGCGACGAACTGTTCTGTGGTTATCAGTCACATACTGCCTGGCCGGGGCTGCTGCGCCTGTCCGCGACGTTGGATCGGATTGTCCCGGCTCACTGGCGGGCGCGTCTGCTTGGCCGGCCGCTGGGCCTGCTGGAACCGTGGTACGCGGCGCTCAAGCGCTACCCTGTTCTGGGTGCGCTGCCCTATTACCTCCCGCGCTGGCAGATGCCATGGTTGCCGGTGGAAGAAGCGTTACGGCGCGGTGTTTCCTATGAAGGCTACACGCTTTCTGAAGGACTGCGACGGCGACTCTACAGTCCGGAACTGGACGGCCAGCGGCGACAGATCGGCCACAAGGAGGCGGTCTTTGCGGAAATACTGGCGGAGGCACGCCGCCGCAGCGGCGATCCGGTCGATGTTGTTCAGGCGCTCGTTGCGCTGAGCTGGTTGCCGGCGGATGCCCTGCTGGTAGCCGATAAGGTGACCATGGCCCATTCGCTGGAATTGCGCGTCCCGTTCTTTGACCGGCCGCTGCTGGACTTTGCCATCCGCCTGCCGCCCCATCTCAAGACGGGTGGTAACAAGTGGTTGCTGCGGGAAGCCATGCGACCGTATCTGCCGCCCTGGGCGCTGGATCGCCCCAAGAAGTGGTTTGGCAGCCCGGTACAGGACTGGCTGGATGGCCCGCTGCGCGAGCGAGCGCAGGCGATTCTGATGGATCCCCGCACGCTGGGGCGCGGCTATTTCCAACGGCAATCGTTACTCAACCTGCTGCAGCGCCATTTCTCTGGGCGGGAGAACCATATCCAGCTGGTGTTGCGCCTGTTGACCCTGGAGTTGTGGCAGCGAGCTTTTGTCGATGGCGCAGGGTGTGGCGGATAATTCGGCGTCGGCGTTCGGCCTTCCCCGCGATCGGTGTCACCCGGCTGGTGTGGGGACAGGTCGCCGACGATCGGTCTGCTCACCCTGCGCCGATGTTGCAGGCCCCGGTCAGGCTGCGTTATACTCAATTTCAGGTAGACCCTGAGTGTGTTCTGGCCCCCGCTTTTCGAGGGGGCTTTGCGTGTTAATCTGGTGGTTGGTTCAGGAAGCAGGGCATATGCTGCAAAAGAAACTGGCGGGGATCGAGGCGCGTTATGACGAGATTGAGAAGCTGCTGGCCGATCCTGAGGTCATCGTCGACTACGAGCGGGTCGCCGAGCTGGCCCAGGAAAAGGCCGAGCTTGAGGAGATCGTGAGTGCCTCCCGCGAATACAACCGCGTGCTGAAGGAACTGGAAGAAGCACGCGAACTCCTGGCGGCGGAGGGCGATCCGGATTTGGCCGAACTGGCTGAAGCGGAGATCGATGGCCTGATCGAGCGTCGCAACGCCCTGGAGGAACGCATTCGGACGTTGCTGTTACCCCGTGATCCCCGTGATGAGAAGAATGTGATCATGGAAATCCGCGCCGGGACAGGCGGCGACGAGGCGGCGCTCTTTGCTGCCGATCTGGCCCGGATGTACATGCGCTATGCCGAGGCGCGTAACTGGAAAACCGAGATCATCAGTGCTCATGAGACCGGTCAGGGCGGGTATAAAGAGATCATCTTCACCATCAAGGGGCGTGGTGCATACAGCCGCCTGAAGTATGAAAGCGGTGTTCATCGTGTCCAACGGGTGCCGATCACAGAAAGCCAGGGGCGCATCCACACCAGCACGGCAACAGTGGCCGTCCTGGCTGAGGTGGACGAAGTCGAAATCGAGATCAATCCCAGCGACCTGCAGATCGATACCTATCGGAGCGCAGGCGCAGGTGGCCAGAACGTGCAGAAGAACGAAACGGCGGTGCGGATCACCCATCTGCCGACCGGCCTGGTGGTGGCCTGCCAGGATGAGCGCAGCCAGACTCAGAATCGTCTGCGGGCGATGAGCGTCCTGCGCGCGCGCCTGTATGACATGGAGCAGCGCCGCCTGCAGGAGGAACGGGCCTCGGAGCGGCGTAGCCAGGTGGGTACGGGCGAGCGCAGCGAGAAGATCCGCACCTACAACTTCCCCCAGAACCGCGTCACCGACCATCGTATCAACCTCAGCAGCTATAACCTGAGTGCGGTGATGGCAGGTGAGATCGACATGTTCATCGACGAACTGGCAACCCGCGAACAGGCGGAGCGGCTGGCTGAGGCATGATCGCAATGGCCGATCATACCAGGCGCTGAGGGCGAATTCTGAGTCACCCAGGGTCGACGCCGGGGTAGTGCTGGCTGCGGTGCTGGGGGTGGATCGCGCTGTTCTGCTGGCCCATCCCGAACAGCTTTTGAAGCCCGATCAGGCGGCGCACTTTGCGGCGCTTGTGGCGCGTGCGGCCCAGGGAGAGCCGATTCCGTACCTGACTGGCTGGCGTGCTTTTTACCATCATGATTTTGCGGTGACGCCGGATGTCCTGATCCCTCGCCCGGAGACGGAACATCTGGTCGAGGCGGCGCTGGACTGGGCGCGAACACGTCCGGTTGCGGGGCTGATCATCGCTGATGTGGGGACCGGCAGCGGGGCGATTGCCCTCTCGCTGGCGGCGGTGCTGCCCACGGCCACGGTTTATGCCCTGGATAGCAGCGCGGCGGCGCTGGCGGTGGCCAGGGAGAATGCGGCCAGACTCCGTCTTTCCAATGTGCAGTTTGGTCTGGGCGATCTGCTGGCAGCGCTGCCGGACGGTGTGACGCCCGATCTGATCGTGGCCAATCTGCCGTATATCCCCTCGGCTGAACTGGAAACACTGGCGGTCGCTCGCTACGAGCCACGTCTGGCCCTGGATGGCGGGCCGGATGGCCTGACCGTGATCCGCCGGCTGGTCACTGCCGCTGTCGATCGTGTACCGCCGATCTTTGCCCTGCTGCTGGAGATCGGCGCCGGGCAGGGTGGGGCGGTCAGCGCCCTGTGCCGGGAAGCGTTTCCCGGGGCGCGCGTGCGCGTGCTGCCGGACTATGCCGGTCATGATCGTGTGGTGGAGGTGACCCAATGAGCCGGATCGTCCCGTTCAATGCCCGAACTGTTCCACTGGCCCATCAGGCGCTCAGGCAGGGGGAACTGGTTGTCCTGCCGACAGATACCGTGTATGGTGTTGCCGCTTCTGCCCGCTTGGCGGCAGCGATCGACCGTCTGTATGAGGCCAAGGGACGTGCCGAAGATAAGCCTATCCCGCTTCTGCTCAGCGATCCTGAGGATGTTGAGCAGGCATGCTGCGCTGTACCGCAAGCCGCGCGCGTGCTGGCGGAAGTCTTCTGGCCTGGCCCGCTGACGATTGTACTGCCCAAAGCGCCCGATCTCCCTGATAACCTCACTGTGCTGCCGACTGTCGGCGTGCGGGTGCCCGATCATGACCTGACACGGGCGGTGATCCGGCTGATGGGCGGCATGCTGGCTGTGACCAGCGCCAACAAATCGGGCGGGCCGAATCCGCTCAGCGTTCGGGATGCTTATGCTCAGCTTGGCGCGGCGGTGACCTATTACATGGACGGCGGCCCGGCGCCGGGCGGTGCGCCATCGACCGTGGTCGGCTTTGATGAGGCGGGTGCACCCGTGATCTGGCGCCAGGGGCCGATCACGGCCGGGCAAATCCGGGCGGTGCTGGGCCGCTGATCGCGGGGTGGTGCCTGTCTGAAAGCATTATCCCACACGGGTGGGATTCCGTGCGGGATAATGTGGGAAACGGTGGGTTATGCCGTCGACGACTGCGGGATAATGCCAGGTATCCTGTAGAGGGTGCTCAGTCTTCCCGCCTTAGATCGACGATGGTCCCGCCGGTGATGTGCTGCAGTTGTTCGTAGGTGACCGGAAAGATCGCGTTCGGTGCGCCAGCAGCAGCATACAGCTGGGTGAAGCGGCCCAGCGAGTCTTCGATGTAGATCGGCAGACCGGCTGTGCGGTGGCCGACCGGTGGAACACTACCGGGCGCGTAGCCGAAAATCTCCAGGCATTGCTCAGGTGTGGCGATCTTCACTTTCTTGCGGGAGACGTTGTATAGGGCGGCCAGCTTGCGATCGTCAATACGCTGATCGCCTGCAGCCAGCACGACCACCGGCTGGTCGTCCACCATAAAGCAAAGGCTCTTGACGATAGTGCCCAACGCTGTACCAATGGCTTCAGCGGCCTCCTGTGATGTCGCGGTTGACTGTTCAAACAGGCGGATCTTCAGCCCCAGCCCAAAGCGATCCAGCGCTGCCTGCACATGCTCCGGAGTGAACGGTTCCATCCCCTTCCTTCCATACTACCCGGTGGGCTTCACTGAAATAGGGTCAGCCCCATAGCACCGGGTCCAGTATGCACGCCTACTGCCGAAGACGCAATCACCTTCATGATGAAAGCCGGGTTCCAGCGCTCTTTCAGGGCAGCTTCGTAGGCATCGGCGTCCTGCGGCGTATCGCCATAGAGGATGGCAATATGCAGGGGCCGGTCAGGGTCTACCCAGTGGTTGAAGATCTCCAGCATACGTTTCAGCGCAGCGGTGCGGGTACGGACAGCTTCCAGAGCCTCCAGGCGGCCATCTTTGACGTGCAGAATGGGCTTGATCTGCAGCAGGGCACCTAACCAGCGCCGGGCGGCACTGACTCGCCCGCTACGGTGCAGGAACTCCAGGGTGTCAATGGTCAGCGTAGCCCGTGTGCGACTGACATACTCGTGTGCTTTCTGGATGATCTGTGCCGCTGTTGCCCCGCTATCGCGCAGGTCGGCGAGGGCCAGGGTCAGCAGTCCCAGCGCGCCGGAAGTGGTGCGCGAGTCGACCAGATGCACCGGGAAATCCACCAGACTGAGGGCCTGCCGGGCGGCATTGTAGGTGCCGCTGAGGTCAGCCGAGATGGTCACCGCGATGACGGCGCTGGCATCTACAGCGTCGCGGGCGCGCTGAAACATGGCGGCGAACTCCTCCGGCGTGGGCTGGGAGGTGGTCGGGTGGCGCGGATCGGTGACCAGCCGCCGGTAGAACTCCTGACGGCTGATGTCAATACCGTCCAGCAGATCCTGATCGCCCCACAGGATATGCAGCGGTGTGACGAAAATCTGACGCCTGGTAGCGAGGTCGGCGGGGATATCGGAGGTGCTGTCGGTAACAAGGGCAATATTGGATTTCATGGGGTTGATCTAATCCTGGCCTGTGTCCGCCGCTGGCAGCGCGCGGATCGATCGGGACAAAAAGGTCTATAATGTAAGATTGTACATCTTACGTTCAGTTATTGCAACTATTTTGTTGAGTTTTCAGGCGGGTGCGAATCATGGCGATTCGCTACCCGGTCAGGTCTGGAGGATGGCAAAGCCCAGTGAGCCTGGGCCGGTGTGGACACCCACCGGTGCGCAGACGGTATTGGTAATCAGCTGGACGGGGTTGAATCGGTCACGGATTCGCTCCACAAATTCCTGCATCTCCTCGAACGCGTTGCCATGCAGTACACCGACACGCAGCGGCCTGGTACGATCCACGACCTCCTCGAAAATCCCAAACAGGCGCTCCATCTGGCGCCGGCGTGTGCGTACCTGTTCCAGAAGGGTAATACCGCCGTCCTGGACATGCAGGATGGGTTTGATCTGCAATGCTGTCCCCAGCAGACGCTTCAGGTTGCTCACGCGACCGCTGCGATACAGGTACTCCAGGGTGTTGAGCGCAAAGATCATTTTGGTGCGGTCAGCAAGCTCACGAGCCAGCCGGACGGCCTCCTGGGGGCCGATACCATTGTCTCTGGCGTCGGCCAGGGCGAGGGCAGCCAGACCATGGGCGAGCGAGCCGGTGCGGGTATCCACGACAAAAACCGGGAAGTTCACCGCGCGAGCCGCCTGGCAGGCGGCGTTGTAAGTGCCACTCAGTTTGGCGGACATGGTCAGGACGATGACTGCCGCCGCGTCGGTGATCTTGCGGGCTTGCTCGAACGTTGCGGTGAACTCCGGTACGGTGGGCTGTGAGGTGGTTGGGTGGGTGCGGGAGGTGACCAGACGTTTGTAGAACTCCACCGGCGCGATATCCACGCCATCGCGCAGATCTTCGCCATCCCAGTAGATGTGCATGGGTGTGGTGAAGATCTGGCGTTCGGCAGCCACGTCGCGAGGAATGTCAGCTGTGCTCTCCGTCACAATCGCGATTTGCGCAGGCACGTCTAATCTCCTTCCTTTGGTTGGCGGCCAGCCCGGCGGAATAACCTTCGTACTGCCTGCGCCGGGCTGGCCGGATCGAAACGCTCAAATCTGTAGCAGGGCAAAGCCCACGGCGCCTGGGCCGGTATGGACGCCGATCACAGCGCCAACCTGGGCCTTGATCAGCCGGGCCGGCTGCCAGCGCGCTGTGATTTCTGCCTCCAGCCAGTCAGCGTCGGCTGGCGCCTGGCCATGCAGCAGCCCGACATACATTGCCTTCGCTGGATCGGCGGTCTCTTCAAAAAGCTCAAGCAGCCGGCTGAGCGCCCGCTTACGCGTCCGGATGCTCTCTTTGGCTTCCACCCTGCCGTTGGCGATCTGCAGGACGGGCTTGATGTTGAAGGCAGTACCGATCAGGCGTTTGGCGCCGCCGATGCGGCCACCTTTGTGCAGGTACTCAAGGGTATCCAGGGTGAAGTAGATGTGAGTCCGGTTGGCCAGCGAACGGGCCAGGGCTGCCGCTTCCTGCAGTGATGCGCCCTGATCGCGGGCATCTGCCACCTGCAGGACGGGCATGGCAGTGCCCAGCGTGACCGAGCGCATATCGACCACTTCTACCGGGAAGTCGACCATTTCGCGAGCCTGCATGGCTGAGGCATAGGTACCGCTCAGGTCGGCGGAAATCGTCATCACCAGCACGCCCTCGGTCTCGCCATCAACATGGGCCTGCCGGTAAAGGTCGACGAAATCGGCGGGGGTTGGCTGTGAGGTTGTGGGTAACACAGGGTCGATTGCCAGGCGGCGATAGAACTGCTCCGGGGTGATGTCGATACTGTCGCGCAGGCTATCCTGACCCCAGATGATATACAGTGGCGCGACGTGGATCTGCCGTTCCTGGGCAATGGCGGCGGGCAGATCGGAGGTGCTGTCGGTAATGAGGGCAAACCGTGCCACGAAGTCCTCCTTCACAACAGGGTGTTTTATTCAGTATCTTTTAACACCGTGACCGACGATGGGATGCTGCCGACAAGAAGAAAGGTCGGGCAGGCTGTCGCTGACACAGCGCCGGCCCGACCCCGGCAAAGATTTCTGTAACCGATGAACTGGCTTACTGCACAATCATCACACCCAGCACGCCCGGCCCGGCATGAACCCCGATAGAAGCCCCGATCCAGCTCTGCAACAGGCGCTCCGGTCTGTAGAGCCGTTCCAGTTCGCTGGCGACTTCCGCCGCTTCATCAGGCACAGCACCGTGCACAACGCCAAGTTGAACCGGTTTGCCGGGCTGGATCAACTCACCCGTTAACTCGATGAGTCGGTTCAGGGCACGCTTGCGGGTGCGCACGTTTTCCAGCGGCTCGACATGGCCGTCCTGAATCTTCAGGATCGGCTTGATATTCAGTGCTGTACCCAGCAGATGCTTGGCGCCGCCGATTCGACCGCCGCGCCGCAGAAACTCCAGTGTGCCCGGTGTGAAAATGGCATGACTGGCTGCGGCGGTTGCCCTGGCCAGAGCAACAGCTTCCTCGGCGCTAGCGCCAGCATCGCGGGCCTCGGCGACCTTAAGCACAGTTAGCCCCAGGGCCAGGGAGATGGTTCGCGTATCGACCAGATGAACGGGGAAATCGACCTCCTTCATGGCCTGTTCGACGGACGAAACAGTGCCGCTGACGTCCTTGGAGACAACCACAGCGACAACCGACTCCGCGCCGGTTTCCTGTATGGCTCGCTTGAAAAGATCCACGGTGTCGGAAGGCACTGGCCGCGAGGTGGTGGGCATGACACTGGCGGTTGCCAGACGCTGAAAGAAGTCAGCGCTGGTGATATCGATGCCTTCACGCAGACTTTCCCGGCCCCAGACGATGATCTGCGGGATCATGTAGATGTTATGCTGGGCCACGAGTTCGGGGGGCAGATCAGCGGTGGTGTCAGTCACAAGCGCGAATCGCGGTGTCACAGGCAACTCCTTTCCTGGTATTGCAGCGAGTCAGGATTGCAGGGCGGCTGGCGGACAAAAACGGGGCTGCGGAGAATCCCTCCGCAGCAAATGGTCTGGCCAGAGTATAAGGTAGAACGAGATGGTTTGACAACGAGTTTTTACGCCTGAACTGTTTCGGCACGGATCTGGCTGTACAGGAGCCGAACATTAGCGCGGTGAAGAGCCTGCACAGCGCCGTTCAGGGCGATGCGGCTCTTGCCACAGCTTTCGATGTCGATCTTCTCCAGGTACTTTTCGGGGCTTTTGCGGCCCAGCGCCTTTTCCACCTGCTGGCGGATCCGGGCCAGATATTCCAGGTCAGAGTCCAGTTTGGCTTCTACCTCCCCGCGCAGGATGACCTCACCGTGCCCCTGGACTACACACTCGAAGCCTTTGCCACGCAGGGCTTCCAGCGACCTGATGAAGTCGGCATAGCTGCCATCCACGAAGTAGGGGATGGGCATCATCGTATCCGCGGCAAAGAGGATGCGATCTTCGCGCACGTAGGCGACGACTGAATCCGGACTGTGGCCGGGGGAGTGCCACAGCTCGACAGTCTTGTTGCCCAGGTGCACCGTCAGGGTGCCGGTTTTGAAGACCATCGAGGGCAGCACGACACGGACATCGGCGAATTCCGATGCGTTGCGTTTGGCTTCTTCGATGCTCTTGCGCCCGCGCGTATCGAGCAGATCGCGGCACAGGGCATGACCAACGACCAGTGCATCCTCGAAGAGATAGGTGCCAAAGGTATGGTCAGCGTGATAGTGGGTGTTAATAACCGTGCGCACCGGACAGCCGAGACGCTTTTCCAGGAAGTTCTTGATCTGGCTTGTTTCTTCAGGATAGGCCAGGGTGTCAATCAGGATGGCACCCTCGGAAGTCACGATAGCGCCAGCGGTAACCTGGGCATATAGCTCGCTGGTGAACACATAGATGTCATCGGCTACACGTTCTCGCTGCATGGCTCTAGGCGATCACTGCGGCTACGCAACTCATACTGGTCAAAGGGGGAATACAGCCAGTGGGCAGAGTATAGACAGTGGGCAGGGGAGTGTCAAGATTTGTGAAATTCATCACAATTTGGATAGAAGGATGGTGTTCCGGAATCGAAAAACCCTCTCCACTGGAGAGGGTCGGCACTGGTCAGGATAGCCGTTCGGGGGCGGATGTCCGCTAGAGAATGAATGACAGGATGATCAACGCAGCGAAGAGCGCCAGCGCCAGCATGCCCATATTGCGCAGGTCAGTCGCAACATACGCATATTCAGCAGCCAGGTCTTCGACGGTCGTCTTGCGGACTTCGGTAACCGGCGCCCTGCTGCTGCGCGCCGGCGGGCTTTCTGGCTTTGGGGCGGGCGGGGTATAGAGCTGGCCGCTGGCTTCACGGCGGGCGCGATCCAGGGCTTCCTGGGCGATGTTGGTACGGCGGGAGGCTTTCTTGCGGGCCATAGATTCTCCTTCAGGGAAGTGATCGGGCAGGCAGAAGCGCTAGCTCTGCTGCAGGTCGGCAAAGACAACAATACGCTGGTTATCCACCTGGTAGGGATAGCAGGAAATCAGAGTCGCTGTCGGCTCACGGGTGGGGTCCATGACATGCACGGCATACGGCGACACGATCTGCGTCTCCCGGACGACATAGGTGTAGCTGCGCGTCAGCGTGTACACGGTGATCTGGTCGCCGGGGGAAAGCCGATCCAGGTAGCGGAAGATTTCACTGTAGATGTCGTTATGCGCGGAGAGCACCATATTACCCGGTTGGCCAGGCAGACCGGTGTTGGGCTGATGGCCAACCCCGCGCTTGAGCGCTTCCCAGTCTGTGCCGCTGACGATCGGGGCATCGACGCCGATGGCCGGTATCTGGATCCGAACCGGGCTTTCCGGGCCGGGCGTCGGGATCACGATCGGCGCGGAGAGTTGCTGCTGCACGATCGGGCGCAGATGGGCGGGAATTTCGTTGAGGTTGAACTGCGCGCCTCCAGCAGCAGTGGGCGGCGTGTGACCGCTGGGCAGCACAATGCGGTTCAGGCTGATTTCCGGCGTAACCGTCGGGGTGGGCAGACTGGCGAAAGCAGCCGCCTGGGCCTGGGCCTGCACGGCGGCGGTCTCCTGCTGTAACGTGCGCAGGGTCACGAACAACTCAATGCCAATGATCACCAGCCCGACGAAAGCCAGTATTTCGGCGAACAGCAACAACCGGTTCCAGATGATCTTCCGGAGCGGGCTGGTAGGGGGTGCTTCCGCGGGTACGGCAAAGCTGCTGTCTTCTTCAAAGCGGGGCAGGTCATCGATCGCCGGGCCAACGCCCCCGATCGTCGGCACGGATGGCGGCGCAGCATCCGCGCCGGGCGTCGCTTCGGTTGAAGGGGGATGGATCACGCCAGGGGGGGATTCGGGCGGCCTGACATCAGAGAGGGTTTCCCGGCCCGGCACAGCGCGGCGCCCTTCCAGTCCCAGACGGCGCAGGCGTTCCTGCCGCGCCTCGCGTTTGCGGATCGCCAGGATGCGTTCCAGTTCAGCGATGGATAGTTCATCGACGGGTCGTTTGTCACGCATCGTATGCCGCTCCCTCATCGTTCTCGTTTGGCGGCGACGGCGAAAACTTCCCGCTGGAAGAACCAGCGAAACGGTGGCAGGAAGAAGAGCAGCCGGCGCAGCAGGCCCAGCGGATCACGGCCCCATTGCTGGGGTGGGCTATCCAGCCAGACGCGGGCGTCAAAATCCGCCTGGCGCAGGACACGGCGCAGGCTGAACAGACTCTGCTCGTTGACATGTACGTGAGCGTTAATGCCCACCAGAAACTCGCGCGGGTTGGCCGGGTACTGGCTACCCTGACCGAGCAGGGTGCGTACTGCGCGTACGACCGGATACGCATAGCGATCATACCAGGCATTGGGCGCGGTGTGTACGATGAAGCGCCCATCCGGCTTGAGTACCCGATGAACCTCCCGCAGCGCTTCCTGCAACTCCCAGGGGTAGAGGTGCTCGATCACGTCGAACATCAACACCCGGTCAAAGGTCTCATCGCGGAAGGGGAGCTGGCGTGCATTGGCCTGGCTGACGCCGATCCTGCCGCGTACACCGGCGCTCCGCCGGATCACGCTGGCACTCATATCCACAGCAACCGGCGCATAGTCGATGCCGTAGGCATCTGCGCCAAGGTCCGCACAATGGCGCAGGATTTCGCCGCGTCCACAGCCGATGTCCAGCACCCGCATGCCGGGACGGATCGCAGCCAGTTCAAAGGCCGCTTTCAGCCGCCGCGAGAGTTGTTCCCCTTCGCTCTGGTTGAATTCAGCATAGCCTTCGCAGGCCGTGCGGAAATACTCCTCGGTATACAGCTCAGGCGCTACGGTGGGGCGATCGTGTTCGGGCAACCGTGGTTCTCCCGCAGGTCATGTCTATGCTGGTCCTCACCGGGCGATTATACAGATTGGTGTGAGGGCTGTCCAACAGGATTGGCGGAGAACGGCGGAGAGCCTGTGTGGGGCCGGTGAACCGGGATGACCACCAACCGGTCATCGTTGACAAAGGCTCAGGGTGTCCGGGGACGATCCTGTTTGCATTCTGCTGCTGGTATAATGAGAAAAGGTGGGGAACGCGGGGCGAATATGGATCTGGACTACGCGACCTTACGTGAGCGGATGGTAACCGAGCAACTGGAAGCGCGAGACATCGTGGATTCCCGCGTGCTGGAAGCCATGCGCAAGGTCCCGCGCCACCTGTTTGTCCCTCCTGAACTGCAACATCTGGCCTACCATGATGGCCCGCTGCCCATCGGCCACGATCAGACGATCTCCCAGCCTTACATCGTCGCCCTGATGACGCAGTGTCTGCAGTTGACGGGGAATGAGACCGTTCTGGAGGTAGGAACTGGCTCCGGCTACCAGACAGCCGTACTCTGCGAACTGTGCCGGCAGGTCTTCAGTCTGGAACGCGATCGCTTCCTGGCCAGCCGGGCGGCTAACCGTCTGACGGAACTGGGCTACACCAATGTTGAAGTCTACGTGGGCGACGGCAGCCAGGGGCTGGCGGATATGGCTCCCTTTGATGCTATCCTGGTCTCCGCGGCAGCGCCATCTATCCCCGGCCCGCTGCGCACGCAACTGGCTGACGGCGGTCGGCTGGTGCTGCCAGTCGGTGACCGCACCAGCCAGATGCTTGTCCGGGTATGGCGGGAAGGCGATTCGTGGCGCATCGAGGATATCGCCCCGGTCATGTTTGTACTGCTGTACGGTCGCTATGGCTTCCGGAAGGGGCGCTGAGGTGGAAGGGGCCGCAATGCCAGCGATCCGCCGGAGAGATACAGCCCAGCTGCTCTGACTCCGGGGGACAAGCGATCCGCTTCAAGTGTCACGCCGTGTCCACCGGGCCGCCTTTTTCCAGCGCACGGCGGATGTCCCGCTGGTGGATCATGGTGTGGCGGTAAATCAGTTCGATCATCCGGTCAACAGTTGTCACGCCAAGGAAGGGATGACGGCCTGTGCGATCCAGATCGTGCCCGGTCATGTCCCGCACGATTTCGATGGTGGTCAGGCGGGCTGCTGCAAAGTCTTCCAGGAGCTGCTCCACACTGATAACTGCTGAACCGGCGGCCTGTTGCTCGTTGAAAGTATCCAGCGGCAACTCCTCCGGGGCGCCGGAGCCGCCGAGCTTGATATCACACAGCAAGTGGTGAAAGCCCTGTTCTGCGTTGAGAAGGTGGCTGAGAACGTCCCGCGCTGTCCAGCCTGCACCGGCAGAATAGACCGCGATCTGCCAGCCTGCGGGTGGGAGCGACCGGAAGAATTCCAGCGTCTTCAGCCCTTCGCTGGCCAGCCGCCTGATCATTTTGTGCTGCCGATCGTCGATCATGGGCTTCCTGCACCTCACTACAGGGCCATCTACAGGCACAGTCTCAGTCAGCAGCGCGTGGCTTGAGCGGAGAGCCGGAATCGGTGAGATGCTCACCACCGTCGACATTCAGCACCACGCCGTTGAGGAAGTCCTCCCGTGCCAGATAGACCACCGCCCGCCCGACATCTTCCGGCGTCCCGTTACGTTGTAGCGGGACGCGCGCCGCAATCTGGGCCCAGCTTTCGTCGGTACGGCCTGGCTCTTTGAGGACGGGGCCGGGCGCGATGGCATTGGTACGGATGGCCGGAGCCAGACGACGGGCCATCACTCTGGTGAGCATCAGCACCCCTGCTTTGCTGACACTGTGGTGCGGGAAGCCCGGCCAGGGCTGGAGGGCGCTGTTGTCGATAATGTTGATGATTACACCGCCGGCGGGGTCCTGGGCCAGCATCAACCGCGCTGCTTCCTGGCTGCACAGAAAAGGGCCGGTCAGGTTGACGGCCAGCACACGCTGCCATTCCTCATAGGTCAGCGCCAGGAAATCGGTCTTTTTGAACATCCCGGCGCTGTTGACCAGGATGTCCAGCCGACCGAAGTTCTCCCGGATCGCGGCAAACAGGGCGCTCACCTGAGCCGGATCGGATTGATCAGCCCGGAAGCTGATCGCCTGCACGCCGAGACTTTTGATCTCGCGCACAGTTTCCTGCGCCTCGGTCTCCGCGCTGCTGTAGTGCACGACGATGTGTACACCTTCGGCAGCAAGGGCCAGGGCGATCGCTTTGCCAACCCGGTGGGCCGAACCAGTCACCAGGGCGACCTTGTCCTTCAGTGATTGCTGCATGGCCTTTCCTTTCCGGTAGCACGCGCCCTATCCTGCCGGAGGATCATACTCGCTGTTGGCGGAGAGGGAAAATGACCGGCCAAAGGGGTGGTGTCCGCATCCGACAGGCATGAATCCGCCCCGGCCATTGCTGACCGGGGCGGCTACAGACTCAGGACTCGGACGGGGAGTCGCTGGCAGGAGCATCCAGCGTGACGGTGACTTCCATCAACGCCAGGTCGCGGAGCAGGCGGATCGTCATGGTTGAGCCAAATTCCCTGCCACTCAGGATACGATGCAGATCGTCCAGGCCTTCAACAATCTGCCCATCAGCCCCGATCAGGATATCGCCAGCGCGGATCCCGGCGTTGGCTGCCGGGTAGCCGGGGCGCACCTCGTGGATGTAGACCCCGTGGGTTTGCGCCAGGTTATGGTGGCGGATCAGTCCGCCATACAGCCGCTGACGCTCCCCGGCGATACCCAGGAGTGGCCGCCGGATTTCGCCAAAGCGGATCAGGTCAGCGGCCAGTGGCCGGGCAGAAGCGCTGCTGATGGCCAGATTAATGCCCTGCGCTTCCACCAGACTGGCCGTGTTGATGCCGACGACCTGGCCGGCGCCATTGACCAGCGGGCCGCCGCTCATACCGGGATTGAAAATCGTATCGGTCTGAATCAGATCTTCCAGTAGTCGCCCGGAAGGCCCGCGCAGCCGCCGTCCCAGCGCGCTGACGATGCCGCTGGTGGCAACCACACAATCGCCGTCCGGATTACCGAGGGCCAGCACCACACTGCCCACGCGAAGAGCGGTTGAATCGCCCCAGGCGATGGCCGCAAGATCGTCGGCCCTGACACGGATCACCGCCAGATCGACGTCTGCGTCGGCGCCAACAACCTCCCCGCGCGCTGAGGTGCCGTCATGACGGTGGACGATTACATGGCGGGAGTCGCGGACAACGTGGAAATTCGTTACCGCCAGTCCCGCCCCGGCATCGATCACAAAGCCGGAACCGAAGTTGGTGCGGGCGCGACCGGGCGGCCAATCCCGCCCCCGGCCTCCCCGCGCCGCCTCTACGCGGAGCACGGCGGGCGCAACCGCCGCCACTACCGCCTGGATCGCCCGGCTGTGGGCGTCCAGCACTGCCTGGGCCGATGCAAGATCGGTCATGGTAAAGAACTCCTTGAACCTGTACGATCGATGCCCGTGGCTGCGACGCACTCCCCGCCCAGGCCTCTCCTGCGGCGGGGGTCCCTTCAGCCAGCGGTGAACTCACTATAGAGCCGCCAGCTATTAGCAAACAATAAGGTTGCGCGTTTCTTTGGAATTTCTAATGCTGTGGCCTTCGCCTGCCTGACGGTTGGGCAGGCTGTGTTAGAATAGCACCGGTGCAGCGGAGGCAGGGGCGGGGATTGCCATGCAGGACAGAATCGTGGAGGCGGCGGCGATCATGGGTCGCAGCCGGCGACTGGCGGTACTGACCGGGGCAGGGGTCAGCAGGGAAAGCGGCGTCCCCACCTTCCGTGACGCGGTTGATGGGCTGTGGGCCAGGTATGATCCGGCTGACCTGGCCACACCGGAGGCCTTCCGGCGCGATCCCCGGCTGGTCTGGGCGTGGTATGAGTACCGGCGTGAACTGGTGCGGCGGGCGGAACCGAATCCGGCGCACTATGCGCTGGCCGAGCTGGAAGACCTGCTACCGCATGTGGTCGTGATCACACAGAATGTGGATGATCTGCACCAGCGGGCGGGCAGTACGGATATCATCCCCCTGCATGGGGCGATCATGCGCAACCGATGCGCCGCCAACTGCCGGGGCGACCCGACGCTTCTGCCGGAATCGCTTCCCATGGATGCCGGTTTGCCGCGCTGTCCTTATTGCAGGGAACTGGCACGGCCCGATGTCGTCTGGTTTGGAGAGAGCGTCCCCCTGGAAGCGTTGATGCGGGCAATGATTCTGGCGCGGGAGGCAGATGTCATGCTGGTGGTGGGGACGTCGGGGGTGGTGCAGCCTGCCGCTGGCCTGCCGTCGCTGGCCCATGCCATGATGCTGGTGCAACCTTGATTGACGTGAACCCCAGCGCCAGTGCGATTACCCCGCTGGCGGCGGTATGGCTGGCTGGCCCGGCGGGAGAAGTATTGCCGCAGGTGGTGGCGGCCATCAGGGCAGGGCGTGGAGGGCGCCTATGAGGCATGGCGTGTGGTGGTTGCTTCTGGCGTTGCTGGCAAGCGCGATCGTGGTCGGTCAGGCGGTGGCCCAGCCGGATAGTAGCCTGACCGAGGTCTACGTGATGCGGACGCCTCCCGGTGCATCGGCAGGGATGGCACGACTGATCTTCATCGACTCGCTGACCGCCCAGACGACCGTGCTGGAGGTTAGCGGCGATCGCTTTGCGATTGTGGGCGGCTATGTGCTCTATGAGGATCCGGCCAGCGGGACGATCTACCGCGCCTGGCCGGATGGCCGTACTGAGCCGCACCCGTTCATCCAGCCCGCGCCGGAAACGCGGCGAATCGACTGGGTAGTTTCCCCTGATCGGCAATGGATTGCCTGGACGCTGGCCAACCAGATGGATGGTGGCCTGCAAACGATCACGACGCTGGCCCGGGCCGATGGCACCCAGCCGCGCGTCCTCCTGACGGACGGGCCGGATACCTTCTTGCGGGTGGTACCGGTCGCTCTGACTGCCGACCAGACCTTCTTCTTCGATCGTCAGCCGCAGGGTGTGGGCGACTTTTTCTTCTACCGCCAGTATGCGGCCCTGCATCGTCTGAATCTGGCCGATCCTGAGGCACAACCGGCGTTGCTGCCCTATGAGCCAAATTGCTTTTGCGGCGGGGCAGTGTCCGCCAACGGCCAGTACTTCGCCCGTCTGGAGCAGGTCAGCCCGGCGGGGGGATATGATGTGCGGGTATGGGACCTGGCGGCAGGGGTTGATGTGTTCGCCCGGTCGCTGAATGTCAACTATCAGGCTGCGGGGGCGGTACTGGTAGCAGTCGATGGCCGGCGCGTGGTGTACAGTCTGGCCAACAATCTGACGGTGGACAGTGCGGCCAGTGGTCGGGAGCGATTCATGCTGGCGCTGGTGGACGTGACGCGGGGTGAACAGCGCCAGCTGATCTACAACCCGCTTCTGGTGCCCTTGCTGCCTTTGGACTGGACGGAAGATGGCAGCGGTGTGCTGCTCTACAACCCACGCCAGGATGGCACCTGGAAGATCGCCCTGGAGACAGGTGAGGTGCGCCAGGTGGCGGCTGCGACCTGGCTGGGCTATATCGGTCGTTGAGGCGGTGCACGCAGGCGCCGGTGGAAATAGTCTTGCGGCTTGCGCTACAAGGAGAGGACGGAAGATGAGCGAAGGATTCCGGTACGCGGTGATCGGCTCCGGTCGGCAGGGCACAGCGGCAGCCTACGATCTGGTCATGCGTGGCGGGGCGGGCAGCGTCCTGCTGGCCGATGTGGATGGTGAGGTTGCTCGCCGGGCCGCAGAACGAATCAACCGCCTGACGGGGCGTGATGTAGCGCGCGGGATGAAGGTAGATGTGCGGGACTACGACGCGCTGGTTGACCTGCTGGAACCGGTCGATGTGTGCCTGTGTGCGGTGCCGTATCGCTACATCCTGGGGTGTACACAGGCGGCCATTCAGGCCCGGACGAGTATGGTCGATCTGGGCGGCCACACGGAGACGGTTCTCCGGCAACTGGCGATGGATGCCGACGCGCGCTCAGCCGGGGTGAGTATCGTGCCGGATTGCGGGATGGGACCGGGACTCAATAACACCCTGGGTCTGTATACGGTTGAGCAGCTCGAGGCGCGGGGAGCGATCCCGCGGGAAGTGCGTATCTGGGATGGCGGGCTGCCGGTTAACCCGCCCCAGCCATGGGGCTACCAGGCATCCTTTCACATCAACGGCCTGACCAACGAATACAGCGGGCAGGCGGTCTTCCTCCGCGACGGCAAGATCACGTTGGTAGACACCTTCACCGAACTGGAAGTGCTGGAATTCGATGGCGTCGGCAAGCTGGAGGCGTTTGTGGCTTCTGGCGGCACCTCGACCGTGCCGTATACCTACGAGGGCAAATTGCAGGTCTACGAGAACAAGATCTGCCGCTACCCCGGCCACTACGCCCAGTTCAAGGCGTTCAAGGATCTGGGCCTGTTCAGCGAAGAACCGGTTGAGGTTGGGCCGGACAGGGTGCGCGTTATCCCGCGCGAGTTCTACCATGCCCTGCTGGGGCCGCAGATCGAGGTCGAGCAGGTGATCGACATCTGTGTGATGCGAGCGCGGGGCACCGGTGCACTGGGCGGGCGCGACATCTCCCTGGTTGTCGATCTGGTCGATGGTTACGACCCGGTGACCGGTTTCAATGGCATGGAGCGCCTGACCGGCTGGCATGCGGCGATCATGGGCGAGTTCATTGCCCGCGGAGAAGTGGGGCCGGGTGTCTGGCCGATGGAGAAAGCGGTAACCTCGACACGCTTCATGGAGAAGATCCGGGAGCGCGGCTTCAAGGTTACCGAACACTGGGAGGAATAATCGACCGGTTGACCGGCGACCCTGAGCCTGGTGGATACCCTTGCAGCAGACCGGGGAACATCTCTCCCCCCCCGGT
>FWPV01003125.1_pt1 | contig 38435 bp, 29 predicted proteins | sample 2228371 | NCBI WGS metagenome assembly FWPV01 (sample SAMEA103939776, study PRJEB20133) | metagenome
AATATTCTCATCTTTTACTACAGCTCCATCTTCAAGAGTAATTATTCTATTAGCTCTTTTAATTACTCTTATATCGTAAATAGAAAAAATAAAAGTAATTTTTTCTTCCTGGTTCAGTCTCAGCATTATATCCAGAAGATTTTCGGCACTCTTTGAGTCAAGATTAGCAGTGGGTTCATCGGCCAGAATAAATTTAGGCTTTGACGCTAATGCTCTGGCTACAGCAACTCTTTGCTGCTGGCCTCCGGAGAGTTTTGACGGACGGCTGTCGAGACGATCACCCAAACCTACCGATTCAAGCAATTCAACTGTGCGTTTTTCCCTTATTTTTAAAGGTATTTTTTGCATTTGCATAATAAATTCAACATTTTCTTTGGCAGTTAAAACCGGTATAAGGTTATATGACTGAAAAACAAAACCGATATTATGCAACCTGAAATCAATCAGTTTTGAACCTTTTAAATCACAAATATTAATACCTCCAACCATAATTTCTCCTTCAGTTGGTTTATCAAGCCCCCCAATGAGATTTAATAAAGTTGTTTTCCCCGACCCTGAAGGACCTACAATAGCCGTGAACTCTCCTTCATCAACCGAAAAGTTTATGCCGTTAATAGCCATAACCTTTACTTCAGAATCGTTATAAATCTTTACCACATTTCGTACATCTATTACATTCATAATATAAGCTTTAAAATGTTATAATTATTCTGTTCTTAAAGCCTCAACCGGATTTAGCTGTAATGCTTTCCTTGCAGGCCAAATAGAAGATAGAATTCCTGTAGTAATAACTAATAAAGAAACCCCTATATAAAAATCAAATGAAATAGCAGGGTAAATTATTGAGGCATATCCCATGGCTTCAAGACCCTGAGCCCACATGCTCAGGTTTATACCTGTTTTACCCAGATAATTTATTAATATGCCGCTAATCAGCATGCCAAAGAAAGCTCCGACAAAAGTGAGCATTACCGACTCAAGCATGATCATTACAAACACTCTGATTTTATTCATGCCTATGGCCATTAACATTCCTAACTCTTTTACCCTTTCAAGGACTGCCATAAGCATTGTATTGATTATACCAAAAGAAAGTGCCAATAGAAATATTCCTACATATATGAAATCAAGTATTTTCATGAAATCATTATAGTATGACAAATCAGGCGAAATCTCCTTCCATGACATGACATTCTCCTCAGGTAACTTCCGCTTTAAAACTGAAGCTACATTCACAGCCTCATTCTTATCTTTGGTAAGTATGGCAATTTCGTGGTAGTCAGTTTCTTTAAAATTCAATAACCTTTTAAGATCGTCTGCAATCACAAAGGCTGTCGTGCCATCAAACATATCATTACTTGTATCGAAAATACCTTTTAACCTGAAGGTTTCAAATACTAATTCTCCTTGCATATTCTGTAATGTAACCGTAATTTTCGCCCTTAATCTGTAAAAAGCAAAATGATTGATCAGGTTATACAAATCCTTTTTGTTGTATTCTATACCCAATGCATTTTTCAGCGCAACTTCAAACTCCTTGCGCGAACGATACCTTTGTCCTGAAATTTGGCGCAACTTTTCCTTCAGGTTTTCATCAAATGAACCCAGCTTTTCTTCAGTTACTTCATAATTGAGTAATTTAAGATTTTCAGCCGCTTTACTCCCCAAAACAATTGCCGGTAACCCCTTTTCATTTTCAAAATATTCACCGGCAGATATTTTTGTATGAATATCGGTTACTATCTTCTCTTTTTCAGGATATATGCCTGTAATAATCAAACCTGCGGATGCCCAGTCAGTTTGGGCCATACCAAATATCTTTACCCTTGGTGCATATGCCTGAATACCTGGGGTAGCATTAATGGAATCCTCTACTTTTTGATAATCAGAAATAGTAAATTGTAATTCTTCGTTTAAAATATAATCAGGATTATGTATCTGAATATGCGAAATCTCATAATGAAGAGCGTCGTGAATTCGCTGGTTTATCCAACCGGTCATAAATCCGACAAGAAAGACCCCGCTGAAAACTCCAATCAATACGGCGAAAATTACCACCAGACTGCGTACCTTATTACGCCAAATATTTTTCCATGCAATTGACCATATCATAATTACCTTAATTAAAAATTATTTTGATCTTAAAGCATCTACCTCATTTAATGTTAATATTTTACGCAAAGGATAAACACAGGAAAAAATAACCATTAAGGCAACAATTAAACCCTGCCATAATACGTACGAATCAATCCATTCCAAAGGCATTAAAGGCTCAAATCCCATCTCTTCCATTATTTGTGCCAGATTCCCTGTAAGCCTTACAGGATATTCACTGCCAAGATATAATAATGGAATGCTTAATATAATCCCTGATATTACACCCATCAAACCCATAAAAAACATCTCCAGCATTGTTATAAGCAAAAGGCTGAAACGTTTCATGCCTATCGATATCAGAATGCCAAATTCATGTCTTCGTTCATGCACCATCATTAACACCGTACCGAATATTCCAAAGAAAACAACAAGGTACAAAAATCCGATTATTATCTGTGCCGATTGATTGTCACTTTGTATTTGTTGAAATAATACTTCGTTATACTCTTTCCATGTTTTTACAACCAGTGTCCTTTTGTCCAGATAAGACAGTACCTTTGCACATGCCTTTTTCATGCCTTTATCTGAGTTGTCATACAGATTAATCGAAACCGACGTAATTTGTCCCTGTATATCGAAAAATTGCTGGGCAGCTTTAAGTGGCATATAAACCAACTTATTATCTAAATCCGGTGCCGGTATTTTAATTATTCCCTTTACGACAAAGGTGCCAGCTGCACTTGCACCATGATATCCTTGCCCCATAAGAATAATAGTGTCATTTACCGAAACCTTTAAAAACCTGGCCAGACGATCTGATACAAGCACTGCGTTTTCATCAGCCGAAAACATCTTTCCATGAAATGCAAAATATTTTGAAATAATAGGCATATATTCATGCGATTGCTGCTTGTTTAGTTTTAAATCGGCTTGTATTGAAGATAAATTAATATATGTATTGTTTAATAATTCACTTAATTTGTCTATAACCTCTGACGATATATTTGCTGATTTTATTTTCTCAAGAGCATCTGGCGTTATTTTATATTTCACTATTTTCCCTTCAGGATCACTTAAATCTTTTTCCCTCACCGGATCAATACCAATAACCAACACTCCTTTTGTCTGAAATCCGGTAGAAGCAAGTGTAAACGATTCTACCCGCGGCACAACTGATTTAATGCCCTCTATATTACTTAGTTGATTTAACAAGTCATCAGAAAAAGAAAAAGAATTATCTATTGAAGGATCATCAAGATAATCCTTATGCTGCACCTGAAGAAATCCCATATATGATTCTATAGTATTATTAATCATAAGGTTATATGACCCCAATTGCAAAGATCTCATCAGTATTACAAAAAACACAGCAAATAAAATAGATGAGGCCGTTATGAGAGTCCTTCTGGTGTTCCTCCAAAGATTTCGCCAGGCTAATTTAATGTAATTCATATCCTTATAATATAATAATACTATTATCTATCTGAGTTGCTTCATATTCTGCTGTGAAAAAAAACTATCCTGAAGCGGAACATTAAATGTAATTTCATCTAACTGAAGAATAGTTTTGTTTCCGGGTTTATCTGCCGGTATCAGTTCAAACTTCGTAGGGATTACTCTTCCTCCTATTGTTTTTATATCGTAAGCTATTTCTGTTTTTACCAGATATCCGTCTTCATCATAATATTCCGATTTCAGATTCAGATAATCGCTCTTTGATATCCATAATATTACTTTACCCCATACAACAGGAGCATTCTCTTTGGGAATAAGTTCAATTTTATGACAGTCTCTATCTGATAATTTCTCGCTGCCAATAAGTTTATGCGTATAATCAACTACTATTGATGATTCGTTCAACAAATCATCATTTGTAAAATCAGAACCCATCCAACCCTGAGCAAGCATTGACGGAGGAAGTTTTATCATCCTGTTAATAGTAGGGTTCCAGTTCCACATTTCATTGCCTATTTTTAAAAAAGATTGCCCTTTTTTTTTTGCCGGAGCCATAATTAAAACAAGTGAATGTTTCGTTCCTTTGCTCCAACTCTTAAAAGTAACCATCCTTTCCCAGGTAGGCCTTATGATCTTCATCGTCATTACACTTATACTCGACTCTTCGCCCCTCATTTTTTCATCGGCTGTTTTAACAATCTCTGTGGCATTCTGACCATAAATTAAATATACCTTTATAAAAACAGCCAGCATTATAAAAATTAACTTTTTCATTTATTAATTTTTTTTTGGTTGACAATACCGAGCAATTAGTTCCTTCTTAATGACTTCAAAAGGATAAATATCAGGTTTTAAGACGTATGCAAATGCTATCCCATCAAGTAACGACTGAAAAAAAACAGCTTCAATAAATGGATTTTCATATCCTGCACTGGTAAAGTAATTTACCATTAATTTCATTACCGGTTCAAAAAGTTCATTAATTCTTTTTTCAATAACCTTGAATACTGATGATTGTAAAGACATTGAATAAAATAATTTCCAAAATGTACGGTTTTCATTGAGCATTCTAAATGATTTATCAATATATATTTCAAGCTCATAGCTTTCCAAAACACCATCTTTATTAATGTCAATATAACTCATCATTTCATCAATTCCTTGGTTAAGTATATTTTCCAACAAGTCTTCCTTGCTGTGAAAATAATTATATAATAACCCTTTTGATATCCCTGCAGCTTTTGCGATATCACTGACTGATGTGTTTTCAAAACCATGGTTTGCAAATAATTCAAGTGCAGTATTCATAATCAGCTGCCTTTTCTCTTGCCTGATCTCATTGTATTGCTCTTCTGTCCGTGGAGACATAATGATCTATTTTATTTTTTGACTGACCTTTCGGTCAAAGTTAAATTTTTTTTTTCTTTTCTCAAAATTTTTTAAGAAAAAAATAAATAGAATTAATGGTGTAACTTTTCATTTATTTAACCGTCTTAATTTTGTATAAAGTATAAAAATGACCACAGCCGAGTATAATAAAGCTGTTGACGATTATGCTGACGGCCTTTACAGGTTTGTTCTTAAAAATATTAAAGATACGGAAACGGCAAGGGACATCGTTCAGGATACCTTTGAAAAGCTTTGGAATAAAGTCAGTGAAGTGGATGGCCTGAAAGTAAAATCTTATCTTTACACCGCTGCATATCATACTCTTATTGATTTTATAAGAAAAGAACAACGGCTTATTGATTTTGATAAATCAAAACATGATATAACAACATCAACTGAGCATTATACCGGATTAAACGAACTACTTGAAGAAGCAGTTAGTAAGCTCCCGGTTGACCAGCGCACCGTTGTTTTATTACGTGACTATGAGGGATATCGCTATGATGAAATAGCCGATATTACAGGACTTTCAGAATCTCAGGTTAAGGTATATATTTTTAGGGCAAGAATGTTTCTGAAAAATTACATAGGTAGTATTGAAGCAATAATTTAAAATGACATTTTATGCCTGTCACACTAAATAATTATAAACAATATCTGCTTAAATACCTTAATGGTAACATTGATCAGGAACTATTTAACGAACTGCTTGATTTTTTTGCAGCAAACCCTGATCTGGAAAAAAGCTTAATTGATAAAGATTTGATGAATATAAATAATTCTGTCTGTTTCCCTGATAAAGACAAGCTAAGAAGAAATTTTTCTGATATTCCTGAAATTAATGAATCAAATATCGATGAATTCTGTATTGCTCATCTCGAAGGTCTGCTCGATGATTTTAACCGGCAAAGATTTGCAGATTATCTTCTTTTGCATCCCGAAAAAGAAAAAAACTATACTCTAATCAGTCAAACCAAAATAAAACCTGATTTAAAAATTATCTTCCCTGATAAATTGCTTTTAAAGAAAAAAACAAGCAGATTAAAGTTTATTCATAGCTATTATTTTAAGATAGCAGCTGTTGCTGCCGCCATTACACTCATTATTTTGTTTAATCCGTTCAGAAACAATATTAACGAAAATTACAATCAGAATTATATTTCTAAAGACACATCTTCATTAATAAAGCCTTCTGAATTAACATTTCAGACATCTGTTAACAGTCCGTTCCCCGATGCTGCAGTTACTGACAAATATCAAACAACAGGATTAAATAAACATTCGCTTGTTTTTAATAACCCGACACCAGGGAAAGATACACTTCCGATTCCGCAGATGTTAGCTTCCATACAGCCTATTTTCCTGAGTACATCGGTTACTTCAAATACCCTTTTATTTCAAAGCTTCAAAACAGAACCTCTTATCGTTGCTTTAAATGATTCTATAAATACAAAGCTCAAACCTATGCCCAATTTACAGCAATTTGTTAAAAACCTTGACATACGAAAAACTCCTGAAGCATTAGTTAAAGCTTTTAATTATCTTACCGAATCAAACGTCGGATTATACAGTAATTTTGATAACACAGGTAAACTGTCAGGGTTAGGCATTAAAACTGAACTATTCAGTTTTGAAACAGGCAAAAAAAATTAATGGCCTGTAACTTTTCTTTTGTCCGTCCGTCACAAATAATATAAAACATTAATTAATTAAATCATGAAACTTATAATTATTTATTTGTCCCTGTTTCTGATACCTCTGTTAATGTATGGCCAGGATCCGGAATCTGTTCTCAGACAACTTGAAAAAGAAAAGTCTGACTCTTCCATAATCATTTCAGATGAAGATTCTGAACAACTTGATATGACTTTGGAAGGACTTGAAGTAGTAAAAGTAGAAGAAATAAAAGATACCAGCAAACCGGCATCTGCTGATAGTGAGAAAAATGAAGCAAGCCATGCAAAAGATACAACCAGAATAAAACTTGGAGAAAAAAACATACAAATTTTTGAAGAAGACAACAAAACAAAAGTTGAAATCTTTGATGAAGATGAAGATACACTTGATGATGACTCAGCCTGCAATAATGATGATGATAATAAATTTAAAGGTCATTGGGCAGGTATTGAACTTGGTTTAAATAATCTGTTAGACAATAAGCATTCAATATCCCGCACGTCATCTGAATACTTTATGGAACTCAACAGCAGTCGTTCAATTAATGTAAATATCAATTTTATGCAATACAGCCTTGGTTTCGGAACCGACAGAATGGGCCTGGTAAGCGGAATGGGAATTGAATTTTGCAACTATTTCTTCGGAAACGACAATTCAATTACAAAAAACAACGGATACATCACTCCCATTGACACAATAAATAATCTTATAAAAAGCAAACTAACAACATCATACCTTAGAATTCCATTAATTCTTGAATTTCAGCTATTTGGCGGCGAAAGATCAAAACGCGCCTATATTTCCTTAGGTATTGTAGGAGCAATGAAATTGGGTTCGCATACCAAAATCGTTTTTCGGGAAGAGGGAGGTAAGCAGAAATCAAAAGATAATGATGATTTTTACTTAAATCCGTTCCGCTGGGGAATAACCTCACGTCTCGGCTTTAAAGGGATTAATGTATATGCCGACTATTATTTCACATCACTATTCCAGGAAAATAAAGGCCCTGAATTATATCCCTTTTCTGCAGGTTTTTCATTTACTTTCTGAATATTTATTGTACTAAATTGTCAATAACTTTTTATACCTGTAAAGCATTAATTCAATATTAATAGTTATTTTATTGCCTCTTGAAAAGGTAAAATTGAATAATGCTTAAATCATTAAGATACAGACTACTTGCCTGGCTTTTATCCTTTGTATTACTTACCTTTTTTTTGGTTATACCTGCTAATTTTTTTTATCAGAACAAAACAAAAAGAATCAATGCTCTTACTTATAAAGTTAATATCCTCTATAATAATTTCCTGAAAGACTCTAAGGTCATAAGCGACTTTTTATTAATTGAATCCGTTAACCCCGATTTTTATATCACCGGTCAAAGCCGGCAGCTTCTGGAACATTATAAAATAAACAAAAAAATAATTTCCTTATCAAATGAAATCAAATCTGAGAAATCAATAAAAAATTACTTTGCGTCAGACTTAAATATACTGAATAGCTATCTGAATGACTTTAATATTCTGTTTGACAGCATTGTATATCTTACTTACAAAAGGGGATATAATAACTTTGGCCTTGAAGGCGAAATGAATGACTATTTTACTAAACTGGAAAATACACCTGAAATCTCTAAAAAAGAATTATATCAGCTGCGTAAATTCGAAAAAGATTATTTCCGTTGGCATAATAAAAGCAACTTTGATAATTTTAATACACTTGCTTTATCCTTAAAAAATAAAATAGTAACAAACCAATCGATTTCTGCGAAGAAAAAAAACATACTTGGTGAGTTATTTGATAACTATATTTCTGCATTTAACAGATTATTATTGCTTGATAATAAAATTGGATTAACAGATAATACAGATCTTAATGCACGTTTAAACAAAAAAATCAATGATATTGAGTTACTTTTATCAGGCATCGTTACCAGGTCAACAGAAATTCAAGAGTCCTTTGCTAACAAACTTAATGTTTTATATATAGGTTATCTTGTTTTCATTGTTATGTTATCACTGTTAGCAGGCTATTTTATTTCCAAACATTTTGTCTTACCTCTCGAAAAACTCACACACTATATTTCATCACTTACCCGAAATAGGTTTGTTTTAGAAGAGGACGAAATTTTTGATTTAAGAAATTCAGCAATAGAGATTTTACAAATAAATAAAGAGTTTCATAATATGCTTTCTCAGATAAAAAGATGGGAAAGTCAGCATAAAATTGCTCTCCAGAATGCCGAAGAAAACAAAAAGCGTTACCAGGAACTGGCTGACATGCTTCCACAAAGCGTTTTTGAAACCGATATTTACGGTAACTATACCTATGTAAATAAAGCATGGTTTAAAATATTCGGATACACACCAAATGATCTCAAAAACGGTGTTAGTCTCAAAAATACACTTGTTTCTCAAACAGATGACAGTATTTTAGGAAATGCAAAACTTGAAAACTCAATTTTTAAAGCCATCAGAAAAGATAAATCATTTTTTGAAGCTTCAGTTTATTCAGACAATATAATAAAAGATGGTAAAATAGTAGGAAAACGCGGGATTATTATCGACGTCTCTGATAAAATGAGATATATACGCGAACTTAGAGACTTAACCAGTAAGGCTCAGATTTCAGATAAACTTAAATCATCATTTCTGGCCAATATGTCCCATGAAATCAGGACTCCAATGAATTCAATCATTGGTTTTTCCAATTTGCTTGCATCTGAAGAAGTACCTGAAGAGCAAAAAAAACAATTTATACATTATATTCAATCAAGTAGCGAAATTTTGCTTAACCTGGTTGACGATATTATTGATATTGCAAAAATTGAAGCCGGAGAATTAAAAATTATTAAAAAAGAATGCAACGTATCTGTTTTACTGACAGAATTATACAATACATTTAATGAAGTTAAAAACAGAATTAATAAGCAGTCAATTAATATTCTGCTTAATGTTGATGAAGAAAATCCGGAACTGTTTTTTAAAACCGACCCTTTCAGATTGCGTCAAATACTAAGCAATCTTATTGGCAATGCAATTAAATTTACAGAAAATGGATTTGTAAAATTCGGCTATAAAGTTGTTTCTTCCAAAAAAATCGAATTCTTTGTAAAAGATACTGGTGTTGGACTTACACGCGAAGAACTGGATGTGATATTTGAACGCTTTAAGCGTGCACGACACTCCGAAGAAAAAAATATTAAAGGCACGGGGCTTGGCCTTACCATTTCAAAAAATCTTGTTGAACTTCTGGGTGGCGAAATGTGGGTTAATTCATCTCCCGGAAAAGGTACTACTTTTTACTTTACTTTACCCTACCTTAAAATTGCAAAGCCTATACCTGAGAAAATATCTGAAACTTATCTACCCAATTACAACTGGAAAGGCAAAACCATATTAATCGTTGAAGACGATGCCAACAGCATACAGTTTCTTTTTGAAATTTTGAAAAAAACCAATGCTTCTGTATTACATGTTGACTCAGGAGATAAAGCAATTGAAATATGTCTGAATAACCCTTTGCCTGATATTGTCATTATGGATATCCAGCTTCAGGGAATGGATGGCCTTGAAGCAACAAAACAAATAAAGAAAATAAATCCGTCTATTCCTGTCATTGCTCAGACAGCTTATGCAATGGCCGGCGATAAAGACAGAATCAAACAGGCAGGATGTGATGATTATATTCCAAAACCAATTGACCACAAACAATTACTGCCTAAAATTAACAGCTACTTAAAAACCCCACAAAATTATAGAACCGATATATCATTCATTAATCAGAAACCAGATATCATTTCAAACGCAAACTGATATTTCAAATTTTCCGAATAAATAATACTTTTAATCAATTTGTTAATAACCTTTAGTTCAATACTGAATTTGTCAACATAATTTAAAGCTTATATCATTATTTTTGCATGCTTGTTTAACCCAGATTAGTCATTAGGAGTCACGCGGGGCGTGACGAACTAATTACTTGGCCGCGGTTAACCCCGGTATCGGCAAAAAAACACCGATGAGTTGTTTGGGTTTAAACATGAGTCAGTAACTGCAAGCACCAAACACTAAACCAACTGGCGGATAGCAATAATTGAACGAGCACCTCATAATTGTTTACTATAAATGCAAATATGATTTTTTCATTTATAAATACTAAAAAATTCAAATGGTTATACTATTCACTTCTTGTAATTATTTCAATGATAATTACAGGATTTGTATTCCTGTCCTTTTCTTATGACAGGGCCATAGTAAAATATCTGAAAAAGTACCTCGATGAACATTTGTTAACAGAAATTATTGTTGGTAAAATTGATTTTAGTTTTTTTAAAAAATTCCCTTATGGTACAGTAGAATTTACAGATGTACTTGTTAAGTCGAGAGCCGGAGTCAATTATTCCGCCATTGACACGAAAAGTGTTGATACACTTTTAAGTGCCAAGAAAATATTTTTTCAGTTCAGTATAATTGAACTATTAAATAAAAAATATCATCTTAAAAAAGTTAACCTTGTCAATGGTAAAATTAATCTTCTTATTGATTCTTCGGGAAATAGAAATTTTCAGATTTGGAAATCATCTGAAAAAGAAAAGACTGCAGAGGATTATCACTTCAAATTCAACAATATAACCTTTTCATCCTTTTACATAAATTTATATGACTCAAAGAATTTATATCAAATAAACAGCTTTACAAAAAAATCTGTTCTGAGCGGAGAAATTTCTAAATCTATCCGTGCTTTTGCATTAAAATCTCAATTATTTCTTTTCAGGATGACTCAGCACAATCATGTATATTTATCTGACATTCCTCTTTTCATAAACATTCAAACCACACAGAATGATAATAGAATCTCTTTCGAAAAGGCTAAAATTAATCTCAATAAATTATTGATACAATTAGACGGCTCATTGGTATTAAATCCCGATATTTATGCCGATATAAATGTCTCATCATCAAATTTTGGTCTTGATGAAATATTTTCAATTTTACCGTTTAAGAAGGACAGGCTATCTGATTATTTTATAGCCGGCAAAGGCAAAATGACACTACATATAAAAGGCCTTTTAAGCAAAAAAAATATTCCTCAGATATCATCCAGTTTCACAATCGACAACGGATTGATTGGTAACAAAACTACCAAAACCAAATTATCTGATATTAACTTAACTGGTTCTTTTTCTGGTAATAATATTAATAATATTAAACTTGAACTTAAGTCTATTAAAGCCCGCTTAAGCACCGGAATAATCAAAGGCAGTATGACTATTGCCAATTTAAAAGCACCGGAATTCAATGCCGAAATATATTCAACTATTAATTTAGATAATTTACATCATTTAATTAATATAGATTCTATTGAATATATGAATGGTCAAGTAAATATTGATTTAAAGGCAAAAGATAAATTTACCGAAAATGAAAAAATCAATCTATCGAATTTACTTAATAAATCAATCTCAGGTTCATTAGAATTTAATGACTGCAACTTCAAAATGAAAGGAATGAATTATTCTTTTCAGGATGTTAATGGTAAAGCAATTATAAACAGGAATTTATATTTAAACAATTTATCAATAACTTTAAATCAGAGCCATTTTGTTATTTCTGGTTCTGTTGACAATTTATTTTCTTATCTTGTTGATAAGAAAGTCGTTGTGTATTCCAACTTATATATACACTCTAATGCTTTCAATCTTGGAAATCTTGTTTACGGGCAAAATACCACTTCAATCAAAAAGCCTTTTGGTTTTCCACAATCCTTGCATTTGAAAGCCATGTTAAATGCAGATGAATTATTGTTTGGCAAATTCAGCGGTACCCAAATGAAGTGCAACTTATTATATCAGAACAATTCCTTACTCGTTAAAGAATTGAATATTAATTTTAAATGTGGAAATATCTCAGGTAATTCTTTAATTACGCAACGACCCGATTCGTGTTTTTTTGTAAATTGTGATGCAAAGTTAAATAAAATTGACATCCAGCAATTGTTTTTAGCTTTTAATAATTTTGGCCAGAAATTTATTATAGATGAAAATCTCAGAGGAAAGCTCAATGGTAATGTAAGTTTTTCTGCATGCTGGGACAATTATCTTGTATTTGTTCCTTCAAGTCTTACTGCTCAGGCTGATATTGAAATTGTTAACGGTGAACTACTAAAATTTGATCCCATGTTGAGCCTTTCAAAATATATCAATGTTGAAGAGCTAAGGTATATCAGGTTTAAAACCATCAGGAACACTATTTCAATTTCAGACCGGAATATACGCATCCCCGAAATGTATATCAATTCTTCAGCATTTAATATAGCCTTATCAGGTAAGCATTCTTTTGAAAATTCATTTGATTATCGCCTTAAAGTTGCTCTTTCTGATGTACTGTTTAAAAAAGCAAAGCATAAAAAACAAAATATTGAAGATTACTTAATTATGGAGAATGAAGAAAATAAAACCGTAATTCCAATTTCTATTATCGGAACACCTGATAACTATAAAGTTGAATTTGACGGCAGAAAAGCTTTTGAGCTTATTAAAGAAAGATTAAATAATGAAAGCAACGAAATAAAACATATTTTTAATAAAGAAAATGCTTCAATGAATAAAAATAATGAAACCCGTAAATCATTCAGTGTTCAATGGGAAGAAGAGAATATCAGGCCCGACACTTTGAAAACAAAAAAGTATAAAACAGATAATGAATTCCAAATTAAATGGGATGAAGAAGATAGTTCAGATTGAAAATTTTTCAATAATTTAACACCCTAATTTTATTCAGTTGTGAACATATATACCCGAAAACTTCGTTGGAAATTTTTCCTGCTCATTGCAGCAATTGCAATTGGTGTGAGTTCATTGTGGTACACCAATAAATTAGTACGAAAGCTTTCTAAAGAAGAACATAAAAGAGCCGAATTACTTGCTGAAGCTCAAAAGAGAATTGTAAACTCTGAAATGTCAGATCAAAACCTGGATTTTTTTATTCATATAATCCAGAATAACGAAACTGTTCCTGTTATTGTGGTCGATAGCCTTGATAATATTTATTTTATGCGTAATCTCGATTCCATCAAAATGAGTAATCCGCGTTATGTAGATAAAAAATTAAGTCAAATGAAAGCATATTCAGAGCCAATTATTATTAATCTTTCGCCCAACGAAAAACAATATCTTTATTACAGCAAATCAACAATATTAACAAAACTAACTTATTATCCTTTTGTCCAGTTAGCTATTATTTTGCTCTTTATTCTGGTAGCCTATTTTGCTTTCAGCTCATCACGAAAGGCTGAACAAAATCAGGTGTGGGTTGGCCTTTCAAAAGAAACAGCTCATCAGCTGGGTACCCCTATTTCATCTCTTCTTGCATGGCTTGAAATGATGAAACTTAAATCAAACGATCCTGACCTTTTGATAGAGCTAGAAAAAGATGTAAAAAGGCTTGAAAAAATAACCGAGAGATTTTCAAAAATAGGTTCTAAGCCTGTTTTGAAAAAAGACAACCTTATTAATGTAATATCAACCGCCGTTAATTATCTGAAAACCCGAACTTCAGAAAATGTAAGGTTTAATCTCCATTTTTCAATTGATGAACTTTTTCTCCCCCTTAACGCATCTCTCTTTGAATGGGTTATTGAAAATATTTGCAAAAACGCTGTCGATGCTATTAACGGTAAAGGGGAAATTGATATCAGTGTCACCGATCACAATCAGGTGGTATATGTTGATGTGTCTGATACCGGTAAAGGAATATCTAAAAGCAAATTTAAAACTATTTTTAAGCCCGGTTATACTACCAAAGAAAGAGGCTGGGGATTGGGACTTTCTCTGGCAAAAAGAATTATTGAAGAATATCAAGATGGTAAAATATTCGTCCATCAGTCTGAAATAGGGAAAGGAACTGTATTAAGAATAGTCCTTAACAAACAATGATTAAAGCTATTTTAATCCTTTCGCAAAGCCTGTAATGACCTATAAATATACTTTAAAAAAATGCGAACGGCTCTCTCTTGATAATCTTATTGAAACCCTTTTCAATGAAGGTTTTGTTATTTACAAACACCCCCTGAAAATAATCTGGCTCCCTTATAATAATATTAAAACTGAATATCCTGTCCAGGTATTATTCAGCGTTAGCCGTAAACGATTTAAAAAAGCCATTGACAGAAACCGGATAAAAAGAAAAATCAAAGAAATATACCGTATTGAAAAAACACATCTCTATAAAGAATTGAATAAAAGAAATAAACAAATCCTCCTGTGTATCTCCTATTCAGGAAATAATAATAATCCCCCGTTAATTGAACTAAATAAGAAAATCAGGCAATGCTTTGATAATTTGCTTACTGCAATAAATTCATGCTAAAAAACAATTTTTCCTAATTTTTCCTATTGCAATTTATTGTTATATAGTTGAATTTTTGTATTTTACCAATTAAAACTACTTAATAAATTATTTATATGAAAACTTCTTCACTACGTTCTGTTTTTTATAGGATATTTATTCTTCTGCTCTTAACCTCAGCTCTTATTCAGTGCAAAAAGAAAAGTGAAAAATCCTTTTCTATTAATCCGGCTTTTATTGAAAAAATTGCTGCTTTTACATCAGGCATTATTTCTTCTGAATCTGTTATACAAATTATTCTGGCAGAAGACTATCCTGAAAATGTTGAGTTCAATACTGCCATCGCAACCAATCTTTTTAGTTTCAAACCGAAAATAGAAGGAGATGCATACTGGATTGATAAACGAACCATAGAATTCAGACCTAAATCAAAACTAAAATCAGGTGAAAAATATACCGCAAAATTTTTCCTTTCCAAAATAATGTCAGTTCCATCTGAACTTAAAACTTTTGAATTTCAATTCACTGTAATTCCACAAACATTCAATATTTCGGTTGAAGGTTTCGAATCATACAGCGACATTAATCTTGAATGGAATAAAGTGAAAGGTTCAATGATTGCCGCTGATGTTACTGATATTGATGAACTTAACAAAATAACATCTGCCAGACAGGGAAATCGTAATTTCAAAATAAAATGGTATCCTGATACCGATAACCGAAGTTTTGCTTTTATCATTGACAGCGTAAAACGATCCAATAAATCTGAAAAAATAGAAATACTTTGGGATGGTACTACTTTAGGAATTAATTCAAAAGGAAAACAGGAAATAGAGATTCCTGCACTTGGTGACTTTAAGGTAATCAGCGTTAAAGTATTTCAGCAGCCCGAACAATATTTATTAATACAATTTTCTGATCCTCTCCGGAAAAATCAAAACCTTGAGGGACTTATTTTTCTTGAAAATTTTACATCACTCTCTTTCACTATTGAAGGTAATGCAGTAAAAGCTTTTCCTGAATCAAGGCAAGGAGGAACATCAAAACTTACTATACGAAAAGGAGTGCTGAATGTTCAGGGTTTTGAACTGAAAGAAGAATATTCAACGCATGTGTTGTTTGAAATACCAAAACCTGCAGTAAGAATAGCAGGAAAAGGCGTGATTCTGCCTAATTCTAAAGGACTAATTTTCCCCTTTGAGGCTGTTAATCTTAATGCGGTTGACGTTAAGATTATTAAAATTTTCGAAAACAATATTGGTCATTTTCTTCAGGTTAACCGGCTCGATGGAAGCAATCAGTTAAAAAGAGCCGGCCGTTTGATTCATAAACAAAAAGTTCTGCTTACCAGTACCGCTGTTGACCTTGGCAGCTGGAACATGTTTTACCTCGACCTGGCAAAATTCATTCAACCTGATCCAGGTTCAATTTACCGGGTTGAAATTCAGTTTAAAAAGAAATACTCTCTTTACCCTTGCGAAAATGCAGACGAAAATGAAGAAGAAGAAATCAGTGAGAACTATGATGAACCTGTTGAAACAGAAACGAGTTACTGGGATTCGTATGAAGACTATTATTCTGATTATGATTATTATTATGATGATGATTATCAATGGTCAGAAAGAGATAATCCGTGTTCAAAATCATATTATTCTCCAAACCGCTTTGTGGCCAGAAATATTTTAGCATCTGACCTGGGTATCATCGTAAAAGGAAGTAATAACAACACCCTGTTGGTTTGTATTTCCAATTTGATTACTTCACAACCCATACCGAATACACAGGTAACTGTTTATAACTATCAGCAACAACAGGTTGCCTCAGCAGTTACTGACAACAAAGGCATGGCAACCTTAAATTGCACCGAAAAACCATTCCTTTTAATTGCAAAAAACGACAAACAACGTGGTTATCTTAAACTTGATGATGGATCCTCATTATCATTAAGCCAGTTTGATGTATCGGGCAATGTTATTCAAAAAGGACTTAAAGGATTTATTTATGGTGAAAGAGGCGTTTGGAGGCCTGGTGATACTATATTTTTAACGTTTATTCTTGAAGATAAACAAAAACTATTGCCCGAAAATCATCCGGTTATTTTTGAATTATATAATCCACAGGGACAGCTCTACACAAGGTTAACCAAAAGAAGCGGGGTAAATGGTTTTTATACCTTTATTACTTCTACCCAACCTGATGCACCAACAGGTTACTGGAATGCAAAAATTAAAGTTGGAGGAACCGAATTTGGCAAAACACTTAAAATTGAAACAATAAAACCTAATCGTCTTAAAATTAATATTGATTTCGGGGTAGATAAACTTACTGTTAGTGATAAGGCCTTGTCAGGCGATCTCACGGTTACCTGGCTTCATGGAGCTATTGCCAGAAATCTTAAGGCCAGGGTTGATGTTACTTTAACAAATGCTGAAACATCATTCAGCAAATTTCCTGATTTTAAATTTTCTGATCCGTCACGAACATTTAATACCGAAGAGAAAACAATTTTTGATGGCAGAATTGACAATGAAGGTAAAGCCAAAATTTCTGCGGCTTTATCAGTTAAACAACGTGCCCCCGGTATGTTAAAGGCTTTTTTAACAACCCGTGTATTTGAAGAAAGCGGTGACTTCAGCTCAGATTTATTCTCAATCCCTTATTCACCATACAACTCCTATGTAGGCATACGTACACCAACAGGAGATAAACGAGGCATGCTGCTTACTGATACTACTCACTGGGTTGATGTCGTTACTGTTGATAACAACGGCAATCCTGTCAGTCGTAATAACCTCGAGGTTAAAATATTTAAAATACAATGGCGCTATTGGTGGGAAAGTAGTGCAGATGACCTTGCAAGCTATATGGGCAATAATTATAATAACCCGATAATTACCAAAAATGTAACAACCTCTAATGGAAAAGGCAGGTTTAACTTCAGAATTAACAGGCCTGAATGGGGACGATTTTTTATCAGGGTTTATGATCCTGTTAGCGGGCATGCAGCCGGGAAAATTGTCTATATCGATTGGCCGGGTTGGGCTGGAAGGCCACTTAGAACTGATCCGCAGGCAGCTTCAATGCTAACTTTTAACGCTGATAAAAACACTTATAAAGTAGGAGAAACCGCTGAAATAATAATACCGACCAGCAATCAGGGACGCGCTTTAATTAGCCTCGAATCAGGATCTTCAGTAATTAAAGCTGAATGGATAGATGCCACAGGTAAGGAAATAAGATATTCATTTGTAGTAACTCCTGAAATGGCACCAAATATATACGTTCATGTAACATTAATTCAGCCACACAATAATGTCGCTAACGATATGCCAATCAGATTATACGGTGTTATACCGTTGATGATTGAAAACGAGGAAACAAAACTGCAGCCTACTATTTCAATGCCTGAAGCATTACAGCCTGAAAAAGAATTCTCAATAAAAGTAAGTGAAGCAAACAGAAAAAATATGACATATACCCTGGCAATAGTTGATGAAGGCTTGCTTGACCTTACACGATTTAAAACTCCTGACCCCTGGAGTGTATTTTACGCAAGAGAAGCATTAGGTATTAAAACATGGGATTTATATGATATGGTTATTGGTGCTTTCGGCGGAAAACTTGAAAGTATTCTCAGTATTGGAGGTGATGCTGAAGAAGCGGAAAAGAAAGGTGGTGAAAAGACAAACCGTTTTAAACCCGTAGTTATTTTTAAAGGACCTTTTACGCTCCGCGAAGGTCAAACAAACACTCATACATTTAAAATGCCGCGTTACGTAGGATCAGTAAGAACAATGATTATTGCCGGTGAAAACGGGGCTTATGGCTTTCAGGAAAAATCAACACCGGTAAAAAGCCCGCTAATGGTATTGGCTACATTACCACGTGTGCTTGGTCCGGGCGAAGAGGTTAAGCTCCCGGTAACATTATTTGCCATGGAAAAAGGTATTAAAAATGTATCTGTTCAGATAAAAACCAATGAATTACTTATTCCTCAGGATGAAAAATCAAAAACAGTAACATTTGATCAACCCGGAGATAAAACTGTTAGTTTTTTACTTAAAACCCCTCTGAAATTAGGCAAAGGAATCGTGTCAATAACAGCATCCAGTGGGAGCCAGTCAGCATCCTATGATATTGAAATAGAAATCAGACCTTCAAATCCTGAAGTATCAGCATTTCATGCAAGTGTTATCGACCCGGGCAAATCATGGTCAGGTGTATTTACTCTTCCGGGAATGGAGGGAACAAATTCGGGCACTATTGAAATATCATCAATACCGCCGATAGATATTGAAAGACGACTGCATTTTCTTATTACTTATCCGCATGGATGTATTGAGCAAACTGTTTCTGCAGTCTTCCCCCAACTATATCTCAGTGATATTATGAACCTTGATGCCAATTTTAGTAATCGCATCTCTGAAAATGTGAAAGCCGGAATTCAGCGTTTAAAATCATTTCTGACATCGTCAGGCGGATTTGCCTATTGGCCCGGTAACAGCAATATTAATGACTGGGGGACATCTTATGCAGGGCATTTTATTATTGAGGCTGAAAAGAAAGGATATGCGCTACCTCCCGGATTAAAAAACAACTGGCTCAAATATCAGAAAAAAGCAGCACGCCAATGGCGAAATGAAATGATTAACGACAAATACAGCCAGTGTGATCTTGAACAGGCATATCGGTTGTACACATTAGCTCTTGCAGGAGAACCTGAAATGGCTGCAATGAACCGCTTAAGAGAAGAAAAAAATCTCAGCTTGCAAGCCCGATGGAGACTTGCTGCATCTTATGTGCTTGCAGGCCAATCAGAAATTGCCAGACAATTAATTGCACGCGCTGATATAAATATACAGCCTTATTCGGGTTTCTATTCATCATATGGTTCAATGGAACGCGACTGGGCGATGATTCTTGAAACATTACTTTTACTTAACGACAAATCCAAGGCTGCTCCACTGGCAATTAAAATCTCGGAAAAACTAACCCAGGATTACTGGATGAGTACGCAAACAACAGCATATTGCTTGCTTGCAATGTCAAAATTCGCAAATACTGCCGGAAATTCAAAGAATCTATCATTTACTTATAGTATAAATAACGGCAAAGTAATAACCGCCAATACATCAAAACCAGTCTCTAAAATTGCAATTAACATTCCGAAATCTTCTGCACAGATTAAATTGGAAATTGAAAACACAGGGCAGAATTTACTCTATGCAAGAGTTATTTTTACCGGCATACCACAAACCGGCCAGGAAAAAAGCGTTGAGAATAATCTAACAATGAAAGTTGCATATAAAAGTCTTGATGGTTCACCAATAGATGTTTCAAAACTATACCAGGGTAACGATTTTCTGGCAGTTGTTACGGTTCTGAATTCTTCTTACTTTAATTGTAAGGATTTGTCGCTCACCCAAATATTTCCATCTGGTTGGGAAATTCGTAATACCCGATTACAGGATCTTCCCTCATCTTATGAAATCAGCCAGCCAACATACCAGGATATAAGAGATGACCGTGTATATACTTATTTTGACTTACCGGTTGGTCAGAGTAAAACATTTGTAATTCAGCTTAATGCATCATACATTGGTAAGTTTTACCTTCCGGGAGTCAATTGCGAAGCAATGTATGATAATAGTGTTTATTCTGTTTATCAGGGTAAGTGGGTTGAAATTTTAAGTCAATGACTATTATATTGATTATTAAATTATTTAATTATGTTATATATATTAATACTTTAATCACACAAGGCCTGTTTATCAGGATTATTATAAAAGTCAAATAACATATTTATTTCATCCATAGTAATCCTGTCCTGAGACAATTGAGGTATTTCATCAGGTGAAAAGAATCCGGCATCATCTGTTTCAAATCCTGAATTCAGCTCGCCACCCAGCTCATGACAAAGAATAAATAATTTATAGACATGATAGAGATCAGGAGGATGGTTATGGCGTCTTTTATCTAAAACTGCTATTAAGCGAGAAGCTTTTACAATCAAACCACTTTCCTCCATTACTTCTTTTTCAGCAACTTCAAAAGGAGTTAATCCAACATCTGCCCATCCGCCCGGAACAGACCAGCAGTTATCAATTTTTTCTTTAACTAATAATATTTTATTATTCCGAAAGATAACGCCTCTTATATCAACTTTTGTTGTAAGATAACCCTTTTCACTTTTTAACAAATCCTGTATTTTGTCCATTTCTCTTCCTGTGAAATCATGTAATATTTCAGACACAATAGACAATAACTGCTCGTATCTTTGAATATCATAGGGATTATCGGAATAAGTCAGACCGGCCTGCGCTATTGATTGTATTCGTTGTGCCAGGTAAAGCCAATTATAATTCATGATAACTTATTTTATAAATTAAAAATATATGATTGTTTATATATCTGTATTTCTGTTTATATTTAATTATTATCTAAATGTTTCCTTCAATATTTCAAGAGATTTAATTTCTGAAGTATAACCAAAATGTATCTGATAATAGCTGAGTAAATTTTTTAATAATCTCAATCTTGTTTCATAGTCTATTTTCACATTTTCAAGCTGGCTTAATGAGCATCGGCATAGTTGATTCAATCCATTCAATAAATGCGGATCTGAATCCGGAAGTAAAACACATGATACTTCTTCCGAATTTATTTCATGATTATCTGATTTAAAAGGATATAAACCAGTATATTTCAATAATTGAATTAAAAATGAAACATGAAAGTTCTGTATACCCGATTCTTTCATGTCAAGCAATTGAATGGCATTTATTAAAAAATTAAATAATTCCTGATTGGCTTCTTCTTCTTTCAGCGTTTTATATAGTATTTCTGAAATAAAAAGAGCAATTGCACTTTTATTTATCTGAAATGGAATTGTATGGAAATGGAAACTGCAACTTATTTCTTTTATTCGTTGGATATCTCTTCCGGCCTTAAAGTAGATATCAATGTCAAGTATGGTAAGTGGCAGAAAAAAAGATGACGGATACCTGTTTTTTTTACCAAAAACTGAATTAACGATAACGGTCTGCCTGCCATATTTTTCAGTATATAACGAAGCTATTATGCTTGTTTCTGCATATTTAATGTAATGCAAAACAATTGCACGTGTTTTGGCAAGCATTGCTGATAAATAAAGAATTTAATGTATAAATAAGAGTTTGGTAACAAATGTTTTACTCCCATCATCATTGGTGCAAAATATAAGATAAACCCCTGTACTGACTTTTTGGCCCCTAAAATTTCTCCCATCCCATGTGGCCTGCCCTCCTAAGGCTTTAGTTTCATATACCAGGTTGCCGCTAACATCGGTTATTTTTACATTAACATTGTCAACCAACCCTGTTACAGTAATATCACCCATATAATTTTCCCTAACAGGATTAGGAAAAACATAAACTTTTGAAAAATCATCATATCCTTCTGTAGATTGGCCTCTGTATGAACAAATACCTTTATCTGTTCCAAAAAAGACTTCACCGTTTTTGTGATTAATAGCTATGGTGGTAATGTTATTTGAAAGCAGCGGACTATTTTCAGCAGTAAAATGATGTATTTCCTCTTTTCCGTCTTCCGAAACAAGAAATACTCCTGAATTTTCGGTACCCAGCCATTTTCTGTTGCCACCATCTACTGCTATTGAAGTTATTTTTGCTGTTGATAGCAAAATATCAGCATTATTTGTACCATCATTTCTGGGTATTTTTATTTGATAGCCTATAGGGTTTTCATCCTCAAAAATATCATCCGGATTATAAAATATAGCAGGCCCTTTATTGGTTCCTACCCATATATTTCCCTCCCTGTCCTCTGCTATTGAAAAAATATATTCCAGTGTTTCCCCCTCCTGGTTGATTATTTTAATAGCCTTTTCTTTGGTTACACTGCCATTTTCATAAGTAAAAACAAAGAGCCCGGTTCTTTCCATAATCAGCCATATCTGGTTAAGCGAAGTAGGCAAAATATCTCCGATTATATTGTTGATTCCAAAATTGGAATAATTGAATTTGATTTTTTCCCACGACTTATCTCTTTTAATAAGATAAACCGGACTTGTTGATAACGAGGATGAAATCCAAAGGTTACCATTGATATCAAAATTCATACCGATTATATTAACATAACCATGCCCCAGACCCGGAATTGTTTCTAAAATACCATCTGTTTCGTCAAATATATCCACTACTCTTCCATTCTGAAATTCAACAACACCGAATCCAAGTGATCCACCGTAAACATGCCATGGGTCAGCTGGATCTACAGCAACAGTAAAAAAATTAGGTATATTGTTTAGTTCCGGCAAATTATAGTTATTATAATTATTCCATGTTTCACCAGAAAAAGAATACATTCCTCGGCCTGACCATCTGCTGGCATATGTGCCTCCTCCGGCCCATAGAATATCTGATTGTATAGCAATATCTCCAACTTCTGTATAGGCCGGACCATTAGGAGCATAAAAACCAATCCCTTGTGAGGTAACCTTCCCAAGCCCATTATCATAATCAGCAAACCAGATCGTTCCTTCTGCATCAATAATAGCGTGCTGGCAAAGAAATGAATCAAAAATTTTTATCTGTTCTTCATGCTCGTTATAAACCTCTGTTTTAAAATATGAAGATAAAAGCAGGTGATTATTATATACTGTAAGATAAATATAATGATCACTGCTATTGTGTTCCCATAATTGCCAGCTTGATTGATCAAAAGCAATAACGGTTTCTGTATTGGTTGAAGCATTTTTATAAATAGTAAGAAACCTGTTATTAAAATATACTATATGACTATATTCAGCATTTGCATCAGGTAAGTTTAATACCTGGATCCATGCCGTATAATCTACCAGATTGGGATGATTAATATCTGCCTTATAGATGCCTGATGTTGTGGCTGCATATATAAATTGTCCATCAAAAGCAATATCATTTACTTTTATTTGTGAACCTGCAAGTCCGAAAAAATACGAATCTTTAATTACTTTTCTTTGTAAATCAACTACTGAAATGCCATAACCACATGCCAAATAAGCATTTGACCGATAAAATAAAATGTTATTTACCGATTTTTCACCTGACATGGTTTTTAATTTTATGTCCGGAATATTATAGATTGTATCATTTCTTATCAGGTCGAGGTTTCCATTCATATATGCTATCAATAGCACTTTACTATCTTCAGAATAATTTATAGTACCAATATCTACGTCTGACAAGCCATTGACTTTTGAGTATTTTTTCAGACTATTATCTGCTTTGTTATATGAAAACATTCCCCCGGTGGTTGCACAAAAAATTTTATTATCAATAATTGCAACTCTTTTGCCATGCGTATAGGGTAAGTGATCACGCCAAGTTCTTACAGGGATTTGGGCATTAGTATTAAGAATAAAACAGGATAATAACAAAAAAGTGACCAACCTAATCATAAGCAGTATTTTGCACTAGAAAAAATACGAAATATCAACAATATTATTGCAAAAATGGCAATAAATAATCTTTAAGTTTACTCACAGCAATAGCGCGGTGCGAAATTCTATTTTTTTCAGCCAGCGACATCTCAGCAAAAGAACAATCCAGTCCGGCAGGCTTAAAAATAGGATCATATCCAAACCCCTCTATGCCTCTTTTTTCATTTAAAATTTCCCCTTCAATTATGCCTTCAAATATTTTTAATCTTCCTTCATGAACCAGAGCGATAATTGTTTTGAATCTGGCCTTACGGTTGCTTATATTTTGCATTTCTTTAAGGACCTTAATTATATTATCTTCAAAACTACAATCATCACCTGCATAACGTGCCGATAATACACCCGGTCTTCCATTCAAAGCTTCAATTTCAAGGCCTGTATCATCAGCAAAACAATCGGTTTTATAGCGGTTATAGATAAACAGTGCTTTCTGAACTGCATTACCTTCAATTGTCTTTGCCATTTCAGGTATATCTCCGGCAAATCCAATATTACTTAATGTTTGCAGATCTATCTGGTTGCCAATAGCATGTTGTATTTCTTTGATTTTATTGACATTATTGGTCACAAATACAAGTTTCATGTCTGGCAATTGATTAAATAATGAAGATTAATTTATCAAAAGCAAAATAAACAAGAATTTTTACTTTTCCTCAATAGATATTAAAAATTGAGCAAAAAAAAAGACTATCAGCTGATAGTCTTTTTTTTATGCTTTTATAAAGATTACCATTATCCTCCACTTGCGCTAAAGCCTCCGCCAATTTTAACAGGTCGGGGATTGATGCAAATAACGGGTATTTTTTCTGTATTTGCAATTATGTATTGCTCCTGTGGTCCTAATACATAATCTGCAAAACCAATATCACGGGTGGTCATAACCATTATAGCGTCGGCATCAATTTGTTTAGCGTAGTTAATTGTTTCGTCGCCAAAATCTTTTTCTCCTTCTGACATTTTAATTTCATAACGTATGGCTTTTGTGGTAAAATATTTTGAAAGGAAGAAAATATTTGATTCGACGCCACGCTTAAAATTAGCATCTGAATATTTGGCTCTCATCAGAATAAACTTGGTATTGAATATGCGTGAGTAAAAGTGAGCCCATGTAATGCATTCCTTTATTTCACGCCGGTATGTAATAGGTATAACAATGTTTTTAAAAACTTCGGCTTTCGGCACGTCCTGGACAACAATAAAAGGAGCTTTGGAGCTTGCAATAACTTTTAATGCCCAACTACCCATTAATTTTTGCATTCCTTTTATTCCGTGCGTTCCCATAACAACCATTATGGCATTTATTTCTGTAGCAACTTCACCAATTGTATGAAAAATTGACCCTTCACGTGCAATATACCTGAAATGCACAGAGGTATCCTTAAACTCATTGGCAACTGCTTCCTCCATCTTTTTAACCGCATCGGCACGCTCACTTTCTTTCTTAATAACATGCAAAAGAGCAACTTCACTCTTAAGAATATGGGATATGTTAACAGCATGTTTAAGAGCAAACAGGGATTTCTCGGTAAAATCCCATGTTACCATAATCAGGTGTTTTTCTTGTTCCATGTTTAGGGTTTATTAATATAAAACTATGAATTTATTATTTTATTTCAAATTGAAATCAATAAAAGTAATAAAAATAAAATTAATTCAAAATCATGATTATTAACAGGTTTATTGTTAAAAGTTTTAAATATATTTAAAAACAAGCATCCTTCATTATTATTGTACGAAAAAAAAATAATGAAGTTTCCTGATTAAAGCATAATATGATTATTTTTGGCTTTCTAATATGTTTAAACGATTTTTATGATGGAAAATATTGACTGGAAAAATCTCCCTTTCCAATACATGAAAACTGATTATAATGTCCGTTGTTATTATCGTGATGGCAAATGGGGTAAGCTTGAAATCAGTTCCTCTGAATATATCCAGATGCATATGGCAGCAACTTGTTTGCATTATGGACAGGAAGCATTTGAAGGTCTTAAAGCATACCGGGGTAAAGACGGAAGAGTCAGAGTTTTTCGTTGGACTGATAATGCAAAAAGAATGCGTGATACTGCTGATGGCATAAAGATGGTTGCTCCGCCTGAAGAGCTTTTTAAAGAGGCAATTTTTACGGTTATTCGGTTAAATGAAAGATTTATTCCGCCTTATGGATATGGAGCATCTTTGTACGTAAGGCCATTGCTTGTCGGGTCGGGAGCAGAGGTTGGTGTTAAACCTGCCAGGGAATATCTTTTTATGGTATTTGTTACACCAGTGGGTGCATATTTTAAAGAAGGATTCAAACCTGTTGATATAATGATTTGTCGTTCGCACGACAGGGCAGCCCCGCTCGGCACAGGCGCTTTCAAGGTCGGAGGTAACTATGCCGCCAGTCTTACCTCATTGGAAATTGCCCATAATAAAGGATTTTCTACAACTTTATATCTCGACGCCAAAGAAAAAAAATATATTGACGAGGCAGGTCCTGCCAATTTTTTCGGTATTAAAAATAATACTTACATTACACCCGACTCAAAATCAATTCTCCCTTCAATTACTAATATGAGTCTGATGGATCTTGCCAGAAAGCGCGGGATGAAAGTTGAAAAAAGGCCTGTTCCTGTTGAAGAGCTCAGTTCTTTTGAAGAGGTTGGCGCATGCGGTACTGCTGCAGTTATTGCCCCAATTAGAAAAATTGTTGATATTGAGCTCAATAAAACTTATGAATATTGTAAAGATGGTAAGCCCGGGCCTATTTCAACCGAATTTTACAATACCCTTACCGCAATACAAAACGGTGATAAAGAAGATCCGTTCGGATGGATTGATTATGTAATCTGAATATTTTTTCTATAAAATCAACATTGCATCTCCATAAGTACCAAAACGATACTTTTCTTTTATGGCAATTTTATATGATTCAAAAAGAAAGTCATAGCCTGCAAATGCAGAAACCATCATAAGCAATGTTGATAGCGGAAGATGAAAATTTGAAACCATTCGTGTAGGAATACTGAATTCATAAGGGGGAAAAATAAATTTATTTGTCCATCCATCATATGGTTTTAAGTAGCCCATTGTTGAAACCGAACTTTCCAAAGTTCTTAAAACAGTAGTTCCAATTGCGCAAATTTGTTTCTTTTTGTCTTTTGTTTCATTCACAATCTTTGCTGCTTCTTCGGAAATAATAATCCTTTCTGAATCCATTTTATGCTTTGTAAGGTCTTCAACATCCACTGTCCTGAAATTACCTAAGCCTACATGTAAAGTAATTTCAGCAAACTTAACTCCCTTTATTTCAAGTCTTTTTATTAATTCGCGACTAAAGTGAAGCCCGGCAGTAGGAGCAGCAACCGCACCCTCATGTTTTGCAAAGATAGTCTGATATCTTTCCCTGTCTTCCGATTGTACTGGTCTCTTAATAAACTTAGGCAGCGGAGTTTCTCCCAAACGATAAAGGGTCTTCTTAAATTCTTCATAATCTCCGTCAAACAAAAAACGCAGTGTTCTTCCACGTGAAGTAGTATTATCAATAACTTCGGCCACAAGGCCGTCATCGTTATCACCGAAATATAACTTATTTCCTATTCTGATTTTTCGTGCCGGATCAACCAGAACATCCCATAAACGCTGCTCACGGTTAAGCTCACGCAGCAGAAATACTTCTATTTCAGCACCGGTTTTTTCTTTATTCCCGTATAGCCTGGCAGGAAATACTTTTGTATTATTCACAACCATTACGTCATCTTCTTCAAAATAGTCTAAAATATCCTTGAAAATCCGGTGTTCAATTTTGCCTGTATCACGATGCAAAACCATCAATCTTGATTCATCTCTTTTTTCAGCCGGAAATTTCGCTATAAGTTCCTCAGGCAAATTGTATTTATATTGTGATAATTTCATATTTGGTATGTTTTTACTTCAAAATTTTATATTCGGCATTTCTACGCATTTTTTAAAAAAAGGTTACAAAAAAACTAAATTTCTTTCAAATTCTTCAATAGTTATTGCATTTTCTAATTTATAGTTACCTATCGCGCTTCTCACAAGCTCAATAAGATGTGCACCTGAATTTAATGCCTGTCCGATGTCTCTTGCAAGCGCTCTTATATAAGTTCCCTTGCTGCATTTAATTCGAAGAACAAAATAAGGCAACTCAAAACTTATGACATCAATAGCATATATAACTATTTTGCGGCCTGAAAGTTTAATTTCTTTTCCTTTTCTTGCATATTTATAAGCTCTTATGCCATTAATCATTTTCGCCGAATAAACAGGAGGATCCTGAAAAACCTCACCCCTGAATTTCATTAAAACTTCCTCCAGGTTTTCCAAATTTATATGTTCAAATGAATAATAACGGTCAATATTTGTTTCCAGATCGAATGACGGAGTTGTAGCTCCCAAACGTATTTTTGCTATATATTCTTTTTCAAGATTCTGAAAATATTCTATGTCTTTTGTTTTTGCTCCCGTACATATTATCATTAGTCCTGTTGCAAGAGGATCAAGCGTCCCTGCATGCCCAACCTTTATCGTGGTTTTACTGATGCTTTTCTCAATAATATTCTTTACTTTTTTAACTAATTGAAATGAAGTCCAACCGTATGGTTTATTAAATAATAAAACTTCTCCTTTAAGAAAATCCATCAAGACAATCCTGTGTTACGTAAAAATAATAAAATTAAGATAATAACACCGACAATGATTCTATACCAGCCAAATATACAAAAACCATTCTTTGTCAGATAATAAATAAAACCCTTAATAGCAAGAAGAGCTACAATAAAGGCCACAATATTGCCTAATAATAAAATATCAATATTTTCGGTCGTTAAAGTATTATAGCTTTTAAATAATTTATATGCAGAAGCGGCAAACATTGTAGGTACAGCCAGAAAAAAGGAAAATTCAGCGGCATTCCGGCGGTTTAGTTTATCAGCCATTCCTCCTATTATTGTTGCGGCAGATCTCGATACACCAGGTATTATGGCAATAACCTGAAAAAGACCAATTTTTAACGCCCTGAAAAAGGTTATTGTCTGATTTTCATCGGTTTTGTTAAACCATTTGTCAACAAACAATAAAACAACACCACCTGCTACAAGAGAAAACGCAACAACAGCAGGACTTTCAAGCAACCGGTTAATATAATCGCCGACCAAAAAGCCAACTATTGCTGCTGGTAAAAATGCGATCAGTAATTTATAATAGAAATCAAATGATTTAATAAATCGCTTCCAATAAAGAATTATCACTGATAAAATAGCACCAAACTGAATATTTACAATATAAAGATTAATAAACTCACTATTTTGCAAACTCATTAATTCTTTTGTAATAATCATGTGCCCTGTTGAAGAAATGGGTAAGAATTCGGTTATTCCTTCAACAATAGCAATTATTATTGCTTCAAGCCAGTTCATTCACTTATCTCTTTTGGTTTCTTCATAATTGCCCAAATTTCAAAAACAAAACCTGCCAATACAATTATCGGGGCAAGTGTAATTCGTCTGAAACTGAATAACTCATCCTTATTAAATACATTAGGATCATCAGATTTTCCGCCAATCATTAAAATAAAGCCAATAATAACAATAATAAAACCGATTATCATTAGCTTATAGTTTTCTTTTCCTAAAGCAAAACCAGCTTTTGTTATCATAGTATCTTTTTTTGTAGCCATATTGATATTAATTTAAGTATATAAATCATCCGTCTTCATAGTTAAATAGCGGTTTACCGCCAGAATGGTTGATGTCCACACGAGTAACAAACCTATTAAAATAATACCTGAAAAAAGAATAGCTGAAATTTTTATATCCTGAAGGCTCAGTAATCCTTCAAATTGCCTTTCTGCAACAAACATAGTGCCAATAAGTAATCCTATAGCAATAAATGCAGCTAATATGCCCTGATAAATACTTCGGTATAAAAACGGTCTGCGTATATAGAAATGCTGAGCGCCTACCAGTTGCATAGTCCGAATTATAAACCTTTTGGCATATACAGATAATCTTATGGTATTATTAATCAAGGTTATGGCGATCATCAGCATAAGAATTCCAAAACCCAGGAAAAGCAAACTAATTTTGTTTAAATTATTATTCATTTTATAAATCAGATCTTTTTGATATACTACATCTTTTATACCATTATAAGCAAGTATTTCTTTTTCAATGCGTGCGATACTGTCGGTATTGGCATAAGGTGCGTAAAGTTTAACATCAATCGATGCCGGTAATGGATTATATCCCAAAAAATCTTCAAAATCCTCGCCCCATTCCTTTTTAAAATCTTTTGCAGCTTGTTCTTTTGTTATATATCGTGTTTCTTTCACATAATGTTTTGCATCCAGTAGTTTCTGAAGCCCAAAAATTTCAACTTCCTTAATATCATCATTTAAAAACACACTGAACCCGATATTCTCTTTAACATAGTCTGATAGCTTTTTGGCATTAAGTAAGAGTAATCCAACCATCCCCAACATGTAAAGAACCATTGATATACTAATAACAGAAGTAACTACAGAAGCCCGCAAACGACGTCGTATAATATTATCTTTTTGTTGCATTAAATCGAATAATATTCACGTTGTAAATATATAAATAAAATGATGAACCCATCTGAAGCAATTTTGTTAAAATTCATTAAGCACAAGATAAATTCATCACCTCTGGGTAATATTTATTCAAGTTTTAGTAAAATTTTTAAACCCGGATTTGTCAATAGGATTTGAAAAATTCTATTGACAAGCGTGTTGGCATGCGGGCTGTATCTGGGTTAACCCCAACTTAGATTTTGTTGGGATTTCTTACTTTTATCGAAAAGAAGAAAAACCATATAAAATATTAATCGCCCGGATATCGGGAAAAAACGCTGATGAGTTTTTGGGGATAAACTAATAATTCGGGAAATCCTTACAAAATATTAGTCGCTAAAAGTCTAAAGATTTTTTTGGGTTAAAGCCAATAATGCTACAGCTTTTTCAATGGCACGATTCAGTCCGCTGATATCTTTGCCGCCTGCGGTTGCATAAAACACCTGTCCTCCGCCGCCTCCGTTTATTTCTTTTGCTACCGTTTTAACGATTTCAGCAGCATTTAATTTCATCTCCTTCACCAGGTTATCTGATATCATTACGGTTAGTAAAGGTTTATCATTGATAATTGCCCCCAGTGCAAGGAATAAATTATCAGCCTGCCCTCTCAGTTGAAACACGAGATCGCGCATTTGCTCTGCAGAATCAAGTTTGTCTGTAATGCTGCTGATAATATTTATTTTGCCGGCTTTATACAACTTGCTGAGTAATTCCGATCTTACTGAATTAATTTTTTGTTGTGCAAATTCTTCCAGCTTTTTTTGCATTTCTGCTTTCTCATGTATAAGGTTTTTGACAGCTCTCAGCAAATCAGGCGGATTTCCGAGTGCCGAATTTAACTCTTTTATTATGCTTTCCTGATTTAAAGCATATTGTTCATATTTGCGGCCGGTAATGGCTTCTATACGTCTTATTCCAGCAGCAATTGAGCTTTCTGAAACAATTTTAAAAAATCCGATCTGTCCGGTATTTTTAACATGGGTTCCTCCACACAATTCAATTGACTCTCCGAATTTAACCACCCTTACATAGTCGCCGTATTTTTCTCCAAACAACGCCATAGCTCCCTGTTTTCTTGCATTATCAAAGGTGTCTTCACTTACCTGTGCTGCATAGTTTTCACGTATCATCTCATTTACCATCGATTCTACCTTCAGTATTTCTTCTTCAGTCAGTTTCTGAAAATGTGAAAAGTCAAACCGCAGATAATCGGGATGAACAAGAGAACCTTTTTGCTCAACATGCTTTCCGAGAATCTGCCTCAGTGCAAAATGCAATAAATGCGTAGCTGAATGATTCCTCTCAGCGTCTTGTCTTGCCTGTAGGTCAACTACAGCCTGTAGGGTAACCGTAACATCAGCCGGCAGTTTTCTGGCAATATGAATATTCAGATTATACTCTTTAATAGTATTTATGATTGCAATCTTGTCTTTTCCGTCATTGATATATCCTTTATCTCCCACCTGTCCGCCGCTTTCAGCATAAAAGGGTGTCTGGTCAAACACCAGATGATATGTTTCGCCATCTTTTGCCTTAACTTTTCTGTAACGTGTTATTTTAACCTCAGCAACAGTGTAATCATATCCGATAAAGTTCTGTTCGCCTGCATTACTGTCAACAATAACCCAGTCATCCGTGTCAACGGCAGCTGCTGATTTCGATCGTTCACGCTGTCTGGCCATTTCTTCATCAAAATCCTTTTGGTTGACCGTCATGTTTTGCTCTTTAAGAATGAGTTCGGTTAAATCTAAAGGGAATCCGTAAGTATCGTATAATTCAAATGCCTGTTTGCCGCTAACGACACTGGTTTGTTGTCTGGCGCTATCGGCAATAATCTGGTCAAGCCTTTTCATACCACTTTCGAGTGTCCGTAAAAAGGCAAGTTCTTCTTCCCTGATTACTTTTTCAATGAGCTGCTGCTGGCTTTCCAATTCAGGAAAAGCTTTGCCCATAACCGAAACAAGCGGAGGAACCAGCTTAAAGATCATCGGTTTTTTCTGATTGAGGTAAGTAAAGTAATACCGCACAGCCCTGCGCAAAATCCTTCGTATTACGTAACCGGCTTTGGTGTTTGAGGGCAACTGACCATCGGCAATTGAAAAAGCAATTGCACGCAGATGATCGGCAATAACCCGCATGGCAACATCGGCTTTTTCAGAAGAATTATAGGCAAATCCTGTGAGTGATGCAATTTCCTGAATGATTGGCTGAAAAATATCGGTATCGTAATTTGAAGTCTTCTGCTGAAGCACCATGCATAACCTTTCAAATCCCATTCCTGTGTCAACATGTTTCTTGGGCAACAGCTCAAGTTCTCCCGACGCTTTGCGGTTGTATTGTATAAAAACAAGATTCCAGATTTCAATCACAAGCGGATTACCTTTGTTAACCAGTTCGCTGCCCTTTATTTTTTTGCGCTCATCATCAGGCCTCAGATCAATATGAATTTCAGAACATGGTCCGCATGGGCCTGAGTCGCCCATTTCCCAAAAATTGTCTTTCCTGGAACCAGTAAGAATATGATCATCAGCCAGATAATTCCTCCATATTTCATAGGCTTCAGTGTCTTTATCAATATTATCTTCCTGACTCCCTTCAAAAACTGTTGCATAAAGCTGTCCTGAAGGTATTTTAAATTCATTAACCAGCAATTCCCATGCCCATGCAATAGCTTCCTTTTTAAAATAATCACCAAACGACCAGTTACCAAGCATTTCAAACATGGTATGATGATAACCGTCATGGCCAACTTCTTCAAGATCATTATGTTTTCCTGAAACTCTGAGGCATTTCTGAGTATTCGCAATACGCGGATATTTTACAGGTGCTGTACCGAGAAATATATCCTTAAACTGGTTCATGCCGGCATTGGTAAACATAAGGGTAGGATCGTTCTTAACTACCATCGGAGCAGAGTGCACGATCTCATGACTTTTTTGTCTGAAGAAGTCAAGGAATTTTTGACGAATTAATGCGGAATTCATGCAGATGATTTTGGAAAATTGACAAAAATATTTTTTCTATCGATAATATATGTTTATAAAATTTTTGCAAAATTAAATTTTTTCTTATAGATTTGTTGGCAATCGTATGTTTTTAATGATAAACAGTTGCAGATTTCTGATTATCAATATATATAAAAAATATAAATTAAGTTTTCAATGGCTGATGAAAGCCTGCGAAAACTTTTAATTTATGTAACATTACTAAAATATTCACGTACAGGTTATATAAAGAAATTAACAGGACAAACTAAATTAACCAATTGAATTATAAAGGCGATATATTATGGCAAGGGTAAAATACAGGTTCAATCCGGAATCGCTGAGCTATTCGAAAATTGAGAGGACTTTTGGGCAAAAGGTATTGATGGTGTTAGGTTATAGTTTTGTTTTCTTTATTATTAGTGTTATTGGTGTAATTGTTTATTCATATTTTTTTGATTCACCCGAAGTGAAAGGCCTTAAGAGGCAGAACAACGAGCTAATGCTTACCATTGAACTTTTCAACAAACAACTTGATAAAATTACTTTGGCTCTGCAGGATATGCAACGGCGTGATGATAATCTTTACCGCACAGTCTTTAAAGCCGAGCCCATCTCACATTCGGTTCGCGAAGCAGGCTTTGGGGGTGCCGACAGATATGAAGAATTGCAAAAACTGCCTGAAGCAAAACTGATCATTCAGACAGCAAAAAGACTTGATAAAATTACACGTCAGGTTGTAGTTCAGTCAAAATCGTACGATGAACTTACAAAACTTGCAATGAGCAAAGAAAAAATGCTTGCATCTATTCCGGCCATTCAGCCGATATCAAACAAGGACCTCACCCGTACAGCTTCAGGATGGGGCTACAGAATACATCCTATTTATAAAATTGTTAAATTCCATTATGGCATTGATTTTACTGCACCCACAGGCACTGAAGTTTATGCCACAGGCGACGGTACGGTTGAAAAAATAGAACAATCACAACGAGGTTATGGCAACATGATTGTTGTTGATCATGGCTTCGGCATGAAAACTATTTACGCACATCTGAACGGATTTAATGTAAAACAGGGACAAAAAGTAAAACGGGGCGATGTCATTGGTTTTGTTGGTAATACCGGCCTTTCAACATCACCGCATTTACATTATGAAGTAATGCGTAATGGAGAAAAGGTTAATCCTATTAACTATTTCTTTAATGACCTCACTGCTGAGGAATACGACCGTATGGTTAAAATTTCCATGAGCATGGGTCAGACATTCGATTAATCGTTTGGTTTCATATCAATTATTTGATGCCGAAGTTTTTCGGATACATAATCTTTTTTCTGATACTAACAGCCGGTTTGATCTACCCGTTTTCACTGTCAAGAGAAATCCGGAAACAAAGTATTTTCCTTGATTCATTGCAATCAGGTGAAAAAGTGAATGTAATTATACCAACCTTTTTAGGTAATGAGCAGAGGAACTATTACGGCAACATCGCTCCGTCTGACCTTTCGCTGAACTGGAAGCTGTATCTTGGAAAAGGAAAGACAGTAATTTCACGAAAAATTGGCACGCGAATCTGGGAAGGTGCCGGATGGACCGGCCAACCATTGCTCGTTGAGGAAGATACAACACTTTATATTATTCAGGGAGCATTTGATCATAAACTGAAAAAAACCAACGCCTTTACCACCCAGATAGTATGGGAATATGAATTTGACGACGTTGTAAAAGGAACCGGAACCATCTGGAATAATAAGACAACTGATATACCTGAATATCAATTGGTTATACTTCAAGGGAGTCGTCTTGGTGTCGGAAATTATCTCGATTCAGACCATATTCCAAGCTACAGAGCAATTTCATATTTCACCGGAAAGGAACTCTGGAGGTTAGATGTTAAGTGGACCGACAGCTACAGCCGCGATGTTGACGGCTCAGCCCTTGTTATTGATGACACAGTGTATATTGGCCTTGAAAACGCTCTTTTCACAATTTTAAATCCCGACCCTGCCTGTGCCGACACACTCGACAACATGCTGCAACCTCAAATAATCAGGGAAATTCCGCTATACGAAAAACAAGATGCCATTGCACATAAAAATAATATTGTGACCGAATCATCACCCTGCCTGCTAAACGGAATCATTTATATTGCCGCAGGCTCAGGCCACATTTATGGCTATAATATGGCTTCACAACAACTTACATGGGATTTTTTCATTGGTTCCGATATCGATGGTTCTGCTGTTGTTACCAATGACAGCTGTCTTATCGTAACCATTGAAAAACAATATATAAAGGGTAAGGGCGGGGCATTCAAACTGAACCCCTCAAAGCCCCCGAAAGAAGCCGTGGTATGGTTCTTGCCAACAGAGAACAACGAATATGCATCTTGGGAAGGTGGTATCATTGGGTCAGCCGGGATAAACGATGCATACCATAATGATTCGTTGCCTTATCTGGCTGTTTTTGCTGCTATTGACGGATATATGTATGTTGTAAAACATAACAAAACAAAAGATAATATCAGAGTTAAAGGCCCTGATGGAGTTACCCGGTACCCTACACCCGAAGTATGTTACAAAGAAAAAACCGGTCCCTCCATTTCAACACCCATCATTACCGAAAACCGGATTGTCACAGCCGGTTACCATGGCATTCATTTATATTCCTATGACATAAATCTGAATATAAGTAAGCTTGATACATTTGGAGGTACTTTTGAAGCCACACCCGTTGTGCATAACAAACAGCTATATATTGAAAGCCGCGATGGTTATTTATATTGTTTAGGTAAATGAGCTTAAATTATTGGTTTGTTTTGATTTATTTTTTATATTAGGCTATTAATTTCACTTGTAAATCATGCCCTATAAAGAAAAAAAAGTTGAGAAACTCTACTATTCAATCGGCGAGGTTGCCCGGATGTTTAATGTAAATGCATCACTCATCCGCTTCTGGGAGAAAGAATTTGATATTATCAAACCAAAAAAGAACAAAAAGGGAAACCGTTTCTTTACCAAACAGGATATCGATAATTTTAATCTGATCTTTCACCTCGTTAAAGAAAGAGGAATGACACTGGCCGGTGCCAAGAAAAAATTAAAAGAAAACCGTGAAGATACTGTTAATAATTTTGAAGTAATTAAGACACTTACTGAAATAAAAAATGCTTTGCTCGAAATTAAAGAGTCGTTATAACTTAACAGGTTTTCTTTTGCCTGTAATAAAAGCTTTATCATGAAATTATCTGAAATTATAGCAGTATTAAACGAACTGGCGCCTCCTGCATATCAGGAACCGTATGATAATGCAGGTCTTCTGGTTGGTAATTTTCAGGCAGATATAAACTGTGCACTTGTAACCATTGATGTTACTGAAGAAGTAATTCATGAAGCTGTAAAAGAAAAAGCAGGCCTGATTATTTCGCACCATCCTGTAATTTTCACACCTCTTAAAAGCATTACCGGTAAGACATTGCCGGAAAGGGTTATCTTATCTGCCATTCGTGAAAATATTGCTATTTTCTGTATTCATACTAATCTTGATAAGGTCGCTTCAGGTGTTAACAAGGCTTTGGCAAACAAACTGGGAATAACCAATCCGGTCATTCTTCTCCCTGTTGCCGGTGAATTGCGTAAACTGGTAACCTTTGTGCCGCATGATTATGCCGAAAGGGTGAGAAACGCAATATTTAACGCCGGAGCAGGCCACATTGGAAATTATGATCAGTGCAGTTACAACATCGAAGGCATTGGTAGTTTCAGAGGTTCGGAAGATACAAATCCGTTTGTTGGCGAAAAGGGTAAATTGCATTTTGAAAAAGAAACAAGAATTGAAACAATATTTCCGCGTGCCCTCCAGTCGTCGGTGATTTCTGCCCTGCGCGGGGCACATCCTTATGAAGAACCTGCCTATGATATTTATCCGCTTGATAATGAATACGAACAATTGGGTTCGGGGATGATAGGAAATCTGGCTAAAGCTATGCCTGCAACTGATTTTTTGAACAATATAAAAGAAAAACTGGGCTGTAAACTGATCCGGTATGCAGGAAATATTGATGTTACAATCAATACTGTGGCATGTTGCGGCGGGAGCGGAGCATTTTTAACAGGCCGCGCAATAACCGCCGGAGCTGATGCATTTGTAACAGCCGATATTAAATACCACCAGTTTCTTGACGCTGAAAAGGATATTCTGTTAATTGATGCCGGCCATTATGAAACTGAACAATTTACAAAAGAAATTTTTTATGAATTTCTTATAAAAAAATTACCTAACTTTGCCGTCCGATTTTCAAAAGTAAACACAAATCCGATTAATTATATATAAGTATGGCAGACACAAAAAAAACAACAGCTGAAGTGGCTGAACTCTATGTAGAAGAAAAAATGAAAGCTTTATACAA
>FWPV01002864.1_pt1 | contig 38407 bp, 33 predicted proteins | sample 2228371 | NCBI WGS metagenome assembly FWPV01 (sample SAMEA103939776, study PRJEB20133) | metagenome
GCAACAGCCGCCGTCTGCAACTCGAAACTCCTCGGCTGCTACGCAGGTGTTACATTGGCATATCCTCAACCTACACTCGATGCCCGATATCCCTAACGGATGAAAGTACTGCAACCGCGCTTCTCGTTCAAGGTCTTCGTCGGCCCGCAGCACCGTCCACGGCAACCTTCTGTTGAACTTTTAAACGCAAGCCAGGCAACTCAGACTCTTGCCCTCGGGGGTTGTCGATGCGGACGGAGTACCAGTTCTTGTTAGTCTTATGGCTGAGAGCTGATTCCTGCAAGCTGAGCCCTGATTGCTGTGTGCTACTGAGAACTTGCACCAGTGATTAGCTTTCAGCTTTCAGTATTTCGATCAACGAAGTGGACATTCGTTAATTTAATGTTCGCCACCTCACTATAGGACAAGGCCTGATAATCGCACTGTTGATTCATGGGGAACCAAGGAAATACGCCTAGAGTCTTTTACCTGTGAAGTGTCTTTTCCTGAATAGAGGCGGGTAGCGCCACAAAACTGGGCGACGTAGATGCGATATACCCCGTGGCCTGGCACGTAGTATGGTATAATAGTTGTCGTCTCAAGGTGCATGCCAGTTCCGACACTACTTAGGACCTTTAGAAAAGAGGGATACACAGGGAGGAGGAAGCCGAACAATGGCTCGGTCGGCGCCTACAGTCACGCGGTGTGTGTTGATCACTGCCCTGCTTTTAACCAACTGCCAAAGAACCCAATGGATCATGCGATACGATGGGGAGGCCAGCGGTCGCGACGAGGCTGTTGCAGTAGCAGTCGACCATTCAGGCAATGCCTACGTGACCGGTTCAAGTATTGGCCCTTCTGGAACAAGAGACTATCTTACGCTTAGCTACGATCCGTGGGGACGGATCCGGTGGGTAGCTCGCTATAACAGCGGGGGCGATGATAGCCCCACAGCAGTGGCCGCTAATCCCGTTGGCCATGTGTTTGTCACGGGGAGGAGCAATGGTATGGATGCGGGATTTGACTACCTAACGGTTGCGTATGATTCCACTGGCACGCTCCGTTGGGCTCGACGGTACAATGGTGCTGGCAATGGGGACGATGAGGCAACTGCATTGTGTCTGGGACCTGATGGAAGTCCTTATGTGACAGGCAGAAGCGTTGTGCTCGATACGGGTTTTGATTACATGACACTTCACTATAACACTGATGGGGATCTTCTCTGGCAGGCTCGATACGATGATCCCATGGGAGGCGGTTTTACCAATGAGGACACGCCCACAGCTATAGCGGTCGATTCTCTCGGTAGAGCCTACGTTACAGGCTACAGCGACCATCATCCTTTCTACGTCGATTTCGGTTACGCAACAGTACAATATGACATCGACGGTACAGAACGATGGGTCGCGCGATACGATGGTCAAGGATACGATTACGCACGAGCGCTGGTTGTGGATTCATCATCACATGTGTATGTCACGGGTAACACCCTCACGTCTGAGAATTACAGCGATATACTTACCATTAGCTACGACGAGGATGGGAATGAGCGGTGGCGTAGTCAATATGATGGGTCAGCGCACCTTACGGATGCAGGATTTGCAATCACCCTTGATGCCTCGCAGCAACACATCATTGTCGCAGGATTCACCACGAAACAGGATTGGACGCGAGACGTCTGTACAGTACGAATTACACATCTCGGTCAAGAAGTATGGGTCAGGACATATGACGGACCAGCAGGAGGCCAAGACGAGGCCCGTGCAGTTGCTGTAGACGAATTCGAACGTATTTTCATCGCAGGTCAACGGCAGGGGACCGGGACTGCTAATGACTACATGTTGCTTTGCTACGATCCTGGCGGAAATCTCCTTTGGGAGGAGACCTACAATGGGACTGGCAACGGCGATGACGTAGCCATGGCCATTGCTACAGATCGAAGGTGGTCGGTGACAGTCACCGGTATAAGTCTCGGGAGCGCAAGCGATATGGACTATGCGACAATAAGATACCTGGCCTTGCCTTAAATGCTCCTGGGTATTGCCCTATTAGCCCAATGGCTTGCTTGCCCGAGCGGGGCCGTGCTTGTTCTTCATTAGTATGGCTGACTGCTGAAAGCTGCCGGCCTAACTGGGTGGGCGGGTTCCCTTATCTGTGTGCGGGCACGCACAGGCAGGATAGCAGCGATCAATTTCAGCGAATTATATTAGGATCCAAGCCTCTTGTGCTGGCCCTAGCTCAATAAAAACCACCTCTGACAGCGAGGGTAGTCTCTGGCAGTTGCCTTTCCACGCCACGGCGCCAACCACTGGTCACAACAGTTGCCCGAACCGCGAGGCATGGATAACGCAACGCATGGTTCATTGGCTTCTCAGTTCAACATCTGCCATGCTCATTCTTAAAGTTGCATTACGCTGCGCCTTACCATGAGCAGGTTTGTTGGCAATCCGACGGAGCCGCTTGCTGAACAACCTCGTCTTCAGTTTCCTCATTGTAGTTACTCCGATTATCAGAGCCGTACGACGCAATGGCTGAGGTACGTCAATAAAAACCTTCTTGCGTCGCTAGCTGCATAGAGGACTGATGTCGCTTGGCAAACCAATAGATAGCGCTCCGACCTGTAGATCCATCGTACCAAGTGAAAAAAATCACTCTGCCACCTTTTCTTCCCACAGTCCTACTAGCATCACCACTACTAATAAGGCCGCTAGGTCCTTCTTCAGACCAAAAAATCGGGTGTTCGTAGGCGGGACCTTACAAGTTATGTATCAACGGAAGATCTCCATCTGCACTCTGGTGGCTATGACAAGGGGAACTCAACATGAATCCTGCCGGACTATATATCTTCCCGTAACGCTGCAAACGTGTCTGAATTGCCTGTACCCCTTTTGTCCGGAACCTATGCAAGAGGTATCAAACGAGGATGATTTTTTGCATGGTCAATGATGATGGATGATAGAACTCGCTCTATGAGAAAAAAGTATGGGAAGAACTCAGTTGTTAGGGCAATCGAGCGAGGCTTCATCCAACATATCGTATGGGCCGCAAGACGGCAAGGCACGAAAGCATACAGTACACAGAAAAGGGCCAGGGGTCTCCAGAGAGAAGGTCTATGTACGTGCATTTTGGACAGGGGAGTTGATCACCCGCAGTAGCGATTTTTGAGAAAAGGAGTGAGGATCACAGATTCGAGGTTCATGGTGGGACGTTAGACAACTCGTCTTGGCTACCAGCCTTCACCGATCAGCTGTGAGCTCCCCTGATGTTAATTATTTACATTGCCTATCTTTTTGGATAATGCTTTTATCACGTACAGTGGTCTGCCTCAGAAGCAGAGGGCTAGATCTTCTATTATGAGATCCGGCGCATCATTAGATCTGGAAGAACCACACTACGCTCCTATGAGGGAACAACACCTAAAAGGGGGCATTGATCATGAGCAAGAAGGCTGTGGTCATTGGATCCGGCATTGGCGGAAGTGCCTGTGCTGCTCTTCTGGCAAGGGCGGGATGGAGTGTAACGGTGGTTGAGGCGCATCGATTTCCAGGCGGCAGGTGTGCATCGTTTGAGCGAGAAGGATTTAGGTATGACTTTGGTGTTCATATGTTCAGCAGGGGGGACAAAGGGCCCCATGGTGAGGTAGATCGAAGAATAGGAGGCAGACTGCGTTGGATAACGCGCGACCCTGCGTGTCACATAAAAGGCAAAACAGATATCCTGTTTCCCCTTGACATAAAACCCCTTCCTCGTCTGATTGGTTTGGCCAGGGGCCTGGGAGTAAAGATAAGAAACATGCCTTCAGCCTACCGATTGATGAAATGTTTACTTCAAGGTAGGGATAGTGAGGCGTATGATACTGTTCCTCTTAACAGCTATATACATCGCTTTACAGACGACGAGTCCGTCCACCTGTTCATAAATTGCCTGAGTCAGCTCTATTTTGCGCTCTCATACCATGCTGCCTCTGCAGGCGAGTTTATCTACTGCTTTTCCAGAATGTTTCAGGATGCGAGCTTTGGCTACCCTGTGGGGGGGTGTTCGGCCATTCCACTCACGTTTCTCGAATGTGTGGAAAGATGTGGTGGTAGGATCTTTTTCGATACTCCAGCAGAGCGCATACTGGTTCAAGATGGCCGAGTACGAGGCGTTGCAACGCCTCGTGGGGATATCGAGGCAGATCATGTGATCAGTAATATTGGGATCATGAGCACCATAGAGCTGGCAGGAAGGCAGCAGTTCCCAGAACAGTACGTTTCAAAGGCACAGAACTACTCCTATTCTAATGTGTATGTAACCGTAAAGTACGGCCTTGACACCAAGGTTATTACAGATCCTGTTGTGTTCTACATGCCCGATGTTCCTGCAGAGCGAGTCTTTCGCTATATTGAGGAGGGATCGGTTCCTGATGATCCCTACCTGTTCATACCGGTGCCTACACACCATGATCCAACGCTTGCTCCAGAGGGAAAACAATTGGTCATCGCAGGAACCGCTGCTCCGCCGGGTGCATCAGATGAGCTCTGCAACAAGATTCTGGACCGTGTTGAGGCCAAGGTTAAGGAACTCTTTCCTGGCCTAGAGACAGCACTGCTGTGGAAGGTGCGCTCGACAGGGCCTGATGCACAGGCCATCACTGGTCATGCTGCCGGCGAAGCCATAGGCCTGGCGCAGACACCGAATCAGGTAGGAAGTAGACGACCATCAGTAGTTACACCGATTGAAGGACTTTGGCTCGTTGGTGCAGATGCAGGTGCACGCGGTATAGGTACTGAAATGGCCTCTGCCAGTGCACTTGCACTGGTCGACCATCTGCTCCAATATCGAAAGGGCTGATGAACTTCTGGTAACGTAAAGACTTAAACGGAGGAATACCTTCATGGGAAGATCCTTATGGGAAGTCAAGCTCATAAAGAAGATGTGGCCTGCGCGGTATCTTTCTGCAAAGGCAGCAAGGATTGAGCCAATCGGTAGCCTTATGGAGCGGTCCTTGTTTAAAGGCGATTCCATGACCCAGATCCCCATAAACGAGCATATCGAGGGGTGTGAGCAGAGCGTACCACTACCTTTCTCGATATTGGAGGAGTTTGTACGAGAGGCATCGGTACGGGTCATCATGCATGACTGCATCTGCAGGGACAACAACCACTGTAAGGGTTATCCTATACAGATAGGCTGCGTATTCCTGGGAGAGGCCGCACGAAGGATCAACCACAAATTGGGAAAGCAGGCAGGTGTTGAGGAGACACTCGGACACATTAAAGATGCATTGAAGGCTGGTCTTGTGCCGTTTACAGGCCGTAACAGGCTCGACACGGTATGGCTCGGAGTCGGTCCTGGCGAGCGATTGCTTACGATCTGCTTTTGCTGCCCTTGCTGTTGCCTCTACAGCGTCTATCCGTATCTGCCGGCTCATTTGCAGAAATCTGTCGTACGACTCGAAGGATTGGAGGTAAAGGTCCTAGGCGACTGTAGTGGCTGCGGCAGATGCGAGACAGTCTGTCTAAGCCATGCTGTCCATGTCAGGGACGGCCGTGCAGTGATAGACGACGATCGTTGCAATGGGTGCGGCCGTTGTGCGAATGAGTGCCCCCAGCATGCAATCAGTCTTCGCCTCACGAGAAGGGATGCAGTCGAGGCATGTAAGCAGCGGATCCGTTCTGTGGTAGACGTACGGTAGCCCGTCTACGGCCTTCGTTTGTGGTAGGCAGTATTCGTACCGTCAATGGTAGAGGTAACAGGCGACGTAGTGTTCATTGCCTTGAAGTACAGGTGGCGGAAACGCAGTTGTGCATTTCTCCATGACATGAGGGCACCGAGGATGAAATGGGCAGCCGAGGGGTGGAGCGAGTGCAGAAGGCACATCCCCTGAGATGGGCTTTAGTTCGGACCTCATTCGTGGGTTGGGTTCTGGTACTGCAGCGAGCAGTGCCTGCGTATAAGGATGCAACGGCTGCTGATAAAGGGTCTGACAAGGGCCGATCTCTACGAGCCTGCCGAGGTACATTACCGCAACGCGATCACTCAAGTGTTCAACAACACTGAGATCGTGGGAAATGAAGATATAGGTGAGGGCCAGTTTTTCCTGAAGCTCCATGAGCAAATTGAGGATTTGCGCCTGTATAGAGACATCGAGCGAGGAAACCGGCTCGTCAGCTACGATGAGCTTCGGCAGAACAGCAAGGGCCCGGGCAATTCCTATCCGTTGTCGCTGACCGCCGCTAAATTCATGGGGATACTTGTCAGCATCCTCTGGTCTCATGCCGACCAGTTCGAGGAGTTCTGCAACGCGGGTCTTTCGTTCGCGTTTGGGCAGGAGCCGGTGGATGATGAGGCCTTCTTCGATTGCCGCTCCTACAGTCATTCTAGGATTGAGGGAGGCGTAGGGATCTTGGAAGATCATTTGCATCTGCTTTCGTAATGCCCGCATTTGCCGGGCATTAAGTGTAGTGATGTCTGTTCGTTGAAAGGCTACTGAACCAGACGTGGGCTCTATAAGCCTGAGGATCGTACGTCCTAGGGTCGTCTTGCCGCAGCCGCTCTCACCCACAAGACCGAGGGTCTCCCCCTGTCGCACCCAGAAGGAGACATCATCCACTGCGCGTACTGTAGTATAAGCAGGTGGCACAAAGCCCGATCGCGTGCGAAAGTACTTCTTGATGTTGCGCACATCGAGCAACACGTCCTGTCTGTTCATAGCTCCTGTGCCCTCCAGCAGGCTGATCCCCTCGAGGGATCGTCTGGATCGATGCCATACGTCATTGGAGGCTCTTCCTGTCTGCACCGATCGATGGCGTACGGGCATCGATCTTGAAAGGAACATCCTTTTGGCAGGCTGGTGAGCTCAGGCACCATCCCTGGGATGGCCTCAAGCCGTGCGCGACGCATCATGCTACGGGCAGCACGTTTCGGCAAGGAGCCGAGCAAGCCGATGGTATAAGGATGCATGGGATGATCAAAGAGCGAATAGACCGATGCGTACTCAACGATCCTGCCTGCATACATGACAGCGACCACATCTGCTGTCTGGGCCACGACACCGAGGTTGTGGGTGATAAGAAGCATTGCCATTCCAGTTTCAGCTTTGAGCGAGGCCATGAGCTCGAGTACTTGTGCTTGTATGGTGACGTCCAGGGCCGTTGATGGCTCGTCCGCGATGAGTAGATCAGGGCTGCAACTCAAGGCCATGGCGATCATTGCTCGTTGCCGCATGCCGCCACTCAATGACCATGGATAGTCCCGAAATCGCCGTTCTGGTGAGGGTATGCCTACCTTCTGTAGCATAGAAATGGCACGTTCCCGTGCCTGGCGAGGAGACACCTTTTGGTGGACACGAATCACCTCTGTGATTTGATCTCCTATAGTGAAGACAGGATTGAGTGCTGACATTGCCTCTTGGAAAATCATGGAAATCCTATTTCCACGGATCTCCCGTAGCTCTTTGATCGTCATGTTGAGCACGTCAGCACCTTTGAAGAGGATCTGTCCTGAGGCAATCTTACCTGGTGGTGAAGGGATGAGCCTGAGAATGGATAGCGCTGCAGTGGTCTTGCCGCACCCCGACTCGCCTACCAGGGCCAGTGTAGTGCCTGGGCAGACCACGAGGTCAATACCTCGCACTGCCCACAATGTACCGCGAGGGGTATGAAAGCAGGTTCTTAAGTCATGAATTTCAAGAAGTGGTGTGCGCTCTTGCTCCATAGGTTGACTCAGCATCCAGGACACTGACCATAGAACTCCACCAAGAAGAGTCAATAGAGCTCAAAAGAACTCCTATCCAACAAGGCCGCAGTAAAGGGCTTGCACAAAAAGCCAGCGCGAGCACAATTGTATGGCATCCTGCAGCACACAGATGGGCCGTTTACCAGAGGAGACCATAGCGCTGTTCAGAACCCCCGAGATTCTCTTTCCTTTTGCCGTAGGAGCCCCTGCTCAACAGTACAAGGACAGATCCCTAGCTCACGGGAGAGCTTCTCTGTGACAAGTGAACAGTCCCTGCCTCTTGGCGCCTTGGCAGATATATCTTTCATCTGTATTGGATGAAGCTTCTTCATCGGCAGGTCAAAGATGCGTGCAAATGTGCACCCGAACTCGTATCTGGTGACTCGTTCGCTTCCTCCGACATGATAGATGCCTGTTGCTGCGGTCTCGGCAAGCCGTAGGACAGCCTCAGCCGCATCCTCCACATACACAGGTGTTCTATATTGATCGGTAAAAAGATAAAGATCCTTTCCTGCGGCAAGGTCCTCTCGCATTCGTCGTGTCCAGTCCCCACGTTTCCCCTTGCTGGGACCATAGCTCAACGAAAGCCGGATAATCGCCCAACTCGCACACAAGTCCCTTACTATGTGTTCACCTTGGAGCTTGGTACTGCCGTATACATTGATTGGCCGAGGGACATCGTCCTCTGTGTACATTCCCTTTTCTCCATCATACACAAGATCAGTAGAGACATAGATGAGACGTACACCGTGGTATGCTGCCCATTGTGCAACTTCTCTTGTTCCCTCCACATTGATCGCCCTTGCCAGAAGAGGATCTTCTTCGCATCGATCAGCGTCAGCAAGGGCAGCGGTGTGAACGACAATGTCCACTGAAGCGAGGTCGTTGAGGCCAGAGGAGAGTGAACCACGCTTGGAGAGATCTATGTGATAGAGGCCCTGCGCCTGGGACCGTGGTATTTGCGTGCTGTAGGTAAGGTAGAGGGTGTAGCCAGCGCGCTCAAACCGCCACGCGAGATGTTCTCCTAAAAAGCCACTGGCTCCTGTGATCAGTACAGACGGCATATGCGGGTGCCACACTACGATAGAAAACTATGAACAGCGCCTCTGAGTTGAAAGAGCTGGTAGGCAGTACGTTTGTAGCGCTCATGTACCGCCGGGATAGTAGTTACGTACGCGTGAGCCAGTGCGACCTTCACAGCTCCTTCATCATTCATCATTGGTGATCGCTTCCTGTGCCTCATTACATCATCAAGCTTAATACGCGTTATATAGCATGGAAACAGGAGACCATATCGATGTGTGGTTAAGGAGTTGATGACAAGGTCACGGTCACTCCTTTTTCCCTCAGGTATTCGACTTCTTTTGTTCTGGCAAATTCGCTTAGAGGGTTATTGGTGAGTACTACGGTGTCGCCGATACCCAAGCCACCTTTTTCGCAGTTCCTCACCAACGGCATGATGTCACGGATATTGTTATCGGAGAGGTCAAGAAATGAGAGAGATAAAAGGCCTGCCAGCGGAGCAAGTACTGATTCCTCCTGACCTTCAGATGTCTCGTCTCCTATTCTGTTCTGCCTGAGGTTGAGTCCCCGTAGATCGGTGAGCAGTTCTAGTGGCCCCACATCCTTGATAAGGTTCTCTTGCAGATCAAGCTGCTGGAGCCGTTTGAGTCCTCGAAGGGCTGATATGTCTGATATCTTGTTGTCTCCCAAATACAGGTTCACAAGTCGCGTGAGGTCCTGCAGTGGTGTGATATCCACGATGTAATTTCCGGTAAGGGTCAGGATCGTGAGATGTGAACAGTGCTCGATGCCAGAGAGTGTTTTGACTCCTTTTATGTCAGGGCAGTCCAGGTCGTTCGCAGGAAGGGAGCCAATCCCTGCAAGGTCCCATGGATACATCGGGTCAGTGGGTCTTTGGAGCGCACAGCGAATTGCGGCCTCGAGGTTAGGGTCTGCAAAATGTACCGAGAGATCAGGTGCAGGCTCGTCATCACCACAACCTGCAATCAAAGCGATGCACAGCAGTACTGCTGCACAGGTAAGAAGCGCACATTGAGATCTCTTCATAAGGGCATCCTCCTCACGAGGTGGAATTTCTACCATCAGGCTCTATTGATTTCGTCCTGCGAGCCATACAAGTTCCTTGTCGATTACAAGGGCCTTTGCAGGGCTCATCCCGTCACGTGCCTTTGTACACAGGTTTTCTTTTTTCCTTGAAGGCCCTGGGCCCCTCTCGTGCATCTTCGGTAAGGAAGATAGGCAGTCCGATCTCCATCTCTTTGGCAAGTGCTTCTTTAAGACTCAATCCCATGCCCTCACGGACAGATTTCTTGATTGCCTGAACAGCGAGCGGTCCGTTTTCTGCGATCTGCGCGGCGAACTCTTCTGCAACCTGCAAAAGCCGATCCCTAGGCACTACTCGGTTGAGGAAGCCCCACTGGAGTAGTTGGGCTGCAGGGATCTCTTTGCCAGTGAGCAATATCTCCATTGCTGCAGCATAGGGTATCATTCTCGGAAGCCGCACCGTAGCCCCTGCAGTAGGCATCATTGCGTAACGCGCCTCACGCATTTGAAAGATGGCATCTTCAGACGCAATCCGTATGTCTGTAGCCATGACCAGTTCCCACCCGCCAGTAAGACAATACCCATGAACAGCAGCTACAATAGGTTTATCGATCTCAAATTCACGGAGCAAGGCATTCGAGAGTATCTCAGGCTCTTCCATCATTTTTCTCTCGACATCATTCTCAGGCTCCCTTATGCGCATGACAAGTGGCATAGTGGATTTGAGATCCATCCCCGCACAGAATATATCCGGCACTGCAGAGGAAAGCAGGGCGACCCTCACGTCAGGATCATCTCGAACGGTCTTCCAGGCTTCATAAAGTTCAACCAGGCTCTTGGGATCAAGCGCATTTTTTGCCTCGGGTCTGTTGAGCTGGATATGTGCAATGTGGTCATGTGTCGAGAATGTGACACCCATGCTGAGTGCTCCTCCGTCTAAGGTGGACTGGTAGTGGCCGCGGCTACGATCCGGACCACGACTGTAGTCCCAGGGATTCGAGTTATGCAAGTGTATCTATTTTTGCCAGTAAATGTAAACGAACCGAATGCCTCATCTCTCAAGAAGGAATGCCGCAAATGTCCTTGAGACCTATATATGTAATTGACATTTGCAGTGGCCCGCGTTAGCATTCCACTTTCGTTACAATGCCTTTTCTTCGTACTCGAGGGGAGCAACCCATGATTTCTGAGCTGGACTCGATACAGGGCAACCCTTCCCACGACGTCCCTCTTGCCAGCGAGTTTACCCCTGAGCAGCTCGATGCTGTTGAAGATATTCTTCGCAGGTACAAAGGAAAGCCTGGCGCCCTGATCCCTGTGCTCAAAGCCGTTCAGGATGTAACAGGGTATTTACCGGTTCTCCTTCAGCAAAAGATCGCTTTATGGCTCAATCTTCCGCTCAGTGAAGTCTTTGGGGTCGTGACGTTCTATTCCTTTTTTAGCATGCATCCCAAGGGAAGACACAGCATCAAGGTGTGTCTTGGTACTGCCTGCTACGCACGTGGGAACAAGGCCTTGATCGATACGATGCGGCTCGAACTCAATTGTGAAGTAGGAGGTACGACCTCTGATCGCAAGTTTACGCTCGAAGCGGTACGGTGCCTCGGTTGTTGTGGGATTGCGCCTGTTGTGAATATTGACAAAGATACCTACGGGTACGTCGGCGCAAAAGAGATCCGTCCCATCCTTGATCGGTATTCGTGACTATTGCCGGGGGATATCCCCATATGGAAATGATAACCGGCATAGAAGACCTTGATCGAATCAAGCAGGAAGCGGCAAAGGCCAGAGATCTTGTCTTGAACCACAAGAAGGCACGCATTGTTGTCCATAAGGGAACCTGTGGCATTGCTTCAGGTGCATCTGCAGTGTGGGATAGACTCCATGCGCTCCTTGAAGAGAAAAGAGAACGAGTGGAGGACTACGACATTTGGCACACAGGATGCGTGGGGTTCTGCAGTCAGGAGCCTATTGTCACGATCGAGCTTCCTGGGCAACCACCAGTGCGATATCGACAGGTAAACGAAGAACGGATGGCAACCATTTTCGAGGCCCACGTACTGAGAGGAGAGGTCCAAGGCGAGTTTATCTTGAACGAGCAGGAAGATCCATATTTCAGAAAGCAGCGGTTTGTCGTACTGAAGAACAGGGGTCAGATCAATCCAGATAGGATAGAAGATTATATTTTAAGAGACGGGTACAAGGCCCTGGACAAGGCTCTCAAAAGAATGAAGCCAGCTGATATCGTCGAGGAAGTTACAATTTCAGGGCTTCGGGGTCGAGGTGGTGCTGGGTTCCCCACAGGCATGAAGTGGAAGTTCGCAATGGCTGCGCAAGGGGATACCAAGTTTGTACTCTGCAACGCCGATGAAGGGGATCCGGGTGCGTACATGGATCGTTCTGTGTTAGAGTCGGATCCGCATTCCGTGTTAGAGGGAATGGCCATTGCAGGAAGGGCCATAGGAGCAAGACAGGGCTACATCTATTGTCGGGCTGAGTACCCCCTGGCCGTGGAAACCATATTGAACGCAATCGATCAGGCACGTGCGTATGGGTTGTTGGGGAAGCATATCCTCAACACAGACTTTGACTTCGACATAGACCTATACGTGGGTGCTGGTGCCTTTGTATGCGGCGAAGAGACGGCACTGATGGCCTCTATTGAGGGCCGAAGGGGTATGCCACGCGTACGGCCGCCTTTTCCTGCCCATCAAGGTTTATGGAGAAAACCAACTATTTTGAACAACGTTGAAACCCTCTCCAATATCCCGCAGATCATTTTACATGGTGGTGAGTGGTATGCCTCGATGGGATATGAAAAGTCCAGAGGGACCAAGGTGTTTGCCCTCACAGGGGCTGTAAAGAACGTCGGCCTTGTCGAAGTGCCCATGGGGACGACGCTGAGGGAAATTATCTTTGACATTGGGCAGGGTATCAAGGGAAAGAGAAAGTTCAAGGCTGTCCAACTCGGTGGTCCTTCAGGCGGATGTATCCCTGAGGAAAAGATAGATATCCCTACCGACTACGAGGCCATCTCCCAGGTGGGAGCCATTATGGGTTCTGGTGGGATGATTGTGATGGACAATACGACGTGCATGGTGGATATGGCGCGCTTTTTCATGGAGTTCTGCCAGGACGAATCCTGCGGCAAATGCACGCCATGCCGAGAAGGTACCAAGCAGATGCTCCACGTCCTTGGCCGCATCACCAGAGGAGAAGGTAAGGAAGGTGATATTGAGTTTCTTGAGGAACTGGCCTCGGTCATAAAAAATTCCGCCTTGTGTGGTCTTGGGCAGACAGCACCGAATCCAGTGCTCTCTACTATCAGGTATTTCAGAAAGGAGTATGAAGCCCATATTTATGAACGCAGATGTCCTACACACTCTTGTGTCGCACTGGTCAAATTCGAAGTGGTCCCGGATAAGTGCACGAAATGCGGGCTCTGTTTCAAGGCGTGTCCGGCCTCGGCAGTGGTATGGGAACGAAAACAGGTTGCCCGTATCGACAAGACGAAGTGCATTAAGTGTATGAGCTGCATCGCAGCATGTCCTTTTGACGCGATAGAGTAACTTGTGTCCTGTGAAGAGTTGTTGGCTGTAGGCGTACGGATGAGGAAAAGGAACGGTTTGTATGGATAAAGAGGTGACCATTACCATAGACGGGATTAAGACCGTTGCCCGTTTACATCAGACTATATTGGAGGCAGCCCGCTCGATTGGTGTTCGTATCCCTACACTCTGCCACCATCCGCGACTTACGCCCACAGGAGCGTGCCGAGTCTGTGTGGTGCAGGTGGAAGGTGCACGGAGCCTTGTCGCTGCCTGTGCGGGCCTGATCGATAGAGACGGCATGGTGGTGCACACCCGTACCGAGGAGGTTCTGAAGGCCCGCAAGGTCAGCGTAGAGCTCCTGCTGGCCAGTGGCAACCATGACTGTCCCAATTGCGCCTCTAACGGCCGTTGCGAACTTCAAGACCTTGCCGTAGAGCTAGATATCGAGCATCCTCGCTTCCCCATAGAACCCCCTCAGATACCCTTTGACAATTCGAACCCCATGATCGTCAGGGATCTTGACAAATGCGTCTTGTGCGGTCGGTGTGTCCGTGGATGCAACGAGATTCAAGTCAACAGAGTGATCGACTTTGGATACCGTGGAGGTCGCTCGAAGATCGTCACCGGTGGAGATGTGGATTACGCCTATTCTAACTGTGTTTTTTGCGGAGAATGTGTCCAGCTCTGCCCGGTTGGCGCCCTTGCCGAGAAGCAAAGGATGCCTTACGGCAAGGCATGGGAAGAGAAAATCGTTACCACGGTCTGCACGTACTGCGGCACAGGATGTAACATAAACCTCCACCTTATCAATGGCAAGATCGCACGAGTTACAGGGACAGAGGATGCGGTGGTGAATCGGGGGAGCCTCTGTGTGAAGGGTCGTTTTGGCAATGATTTTGTTCATCACAAAGATAGACTCACCACCCCGCTTATCCGGGAAGGTAGCAGTTTTAGGGAAGCGAGTTGGGACGAGGCACTGGACCTGGTTGCGCGCAGATTTTTAGACATAAAACAGCAGAGCGGTCCAGACAGTATCGCAGGCTTTTCTTCTGCACGGTGCACGAACGAAGAAAACTACCTGTTCATGAAATTCCTTCGGGCAACTATAGGTACGAACAACGTCGATCATTGTGCCCGGCTTTGACACTCCGTTACCGTGGCCGGTCTGGCCGCAGCGTTTGGTAGCGGGGCAATGACAAATTCTATTGCCGATATTGAGAAGGCGCAGGTCATCCTGCTCACTGGAAGCAACCCAACAGAAAACCACCCGGTTATTGCCACCTTCATGAAGCGGGCTGTCACCCGACATGGGGCCAAGCTCATCGTCGTTGACCCTCGGGCAATTGAAATGACGAAATTTGCGACCTTGTGGTTGCGTCAGCGACCTGGTACGGATGTAGCGTGGCTCAACGGGATGATGCATGTGATTATCAACGAAGGACTGTACGATAAGCAGTACGTACAAGAGAGGACCGAAAACTTCGATGCACTACGTGTAGCCGTCCAAAGGTATACGCCTCACTACGTAGAGGAAATTACCGGTATTCCTCAAACCGATCTCATTGCAGCAGCTCGGCTGTACGCGAGTGCCGAGCGGGCCTCTATCTGTTACGCAATGGGTATTACCCAACACATCACCGGCACTGACAACGTGAAGTGTTTGGCGAACCTTGCCATGTTGTGCGGGAACGTGGGGATCGAAGGAGGGGGAGTCAATCCGCTGCGAGGCCAGAACAATGTCCAAGGGGCCTGCGATATGGGCGCCCTCCCCAATGTATTTACCGGGTACCAGCGGGTTGGAGATCCAGATGTCCAGAAAAAGTTCTCTGAAGCCTGGGGAGTAGCGTTATCGGACAAACCTGGGATTACCGTCGTAGAGATTATGAATGCAGCACATGAAGGCAAGATCAAGGGGCTCTATATTCTCGGTGAGAATCCCATGGTCAGCGATCCAGACATCTCGCATGTCGAAGAGGAGCTCAAACGACTCGATTTTCTCGTGGTACAAGACATTTTTCTTACCGATACTGCTCAACTGGCCCACGTAGTGCTCCCAGGGGTTTCATTTGCAGAAAAAGATGGCACCTTTACCAATACCGAACGACGTGTACAACGAGTGAGAAAGGCAATAGAACCCATCGGCATGGCTCGACAAGACTGGGACATCATTCGCGACATTGCTTCCCGCATGGGGACTCAATGGTCTTATAGCTCAGCAGAAGAGATATTCACAGAGATTCGGTCTTTAACCCCAAGCTACGCAGGAATAACATACCAGCGACTCGATCGTGAAGGAGGGCTTCAGTGGCCGTGTCCGCATGAAGAGCATCCTGGCACCCCGTATCTTCACAAAGACAGGTTCACCAGAGGCAGGGGATTGTTTCACGCAGTGGAATATATGCCTCCACATGAACAAACCGATAGCTCGTTCCCCTACATCCTTTCAACTGGAAGGGTGCTCTATCACTATCACGGCGCCTCGATGACAAGGCGGAGTCAGGGACTTGTTTTCAGGTATCCGCGTGGATATGTAGAGATCAATCGAAAGGATGCTACTACGTTAGGTATTGCAGACAACGCTATGGTCAAGATTTCGTCGAGGCGTGGCTGGATAGAGGTGAACGCTCGAATCACTGATAGATCGCCTCCAGGCACGATTTTCATGCCGTTTCACTTCTTTGAAGCAGCTGCCAATCGCCTCACCCATTCGCAGCTCGATCCTATCGGTAAGATCCCTGAATACAAGGTGTGCGCTGTGCGGATCGAGCCAGTTGTCAACCACCATTGAGGCCTCGATTGACTACCCTCTGCACCTGATCGTCCTAGTAGGTAACGGTGAGGCCGGGCCCAAGGTGATGACGATACCCGAGTGTGTGGTGGTACCCGATCGCCTGCGATAGCCCGCTTACTCACGTAAAGAGAAAAAAATCTTGTTGACCATGGAAGCGATATTTTGCTAAAGTGAGTATATTATCACTAGGCAATACGTTCCTCGTGCGCGCGGATTTACACATAAGAACGCGGCGCGATTACGATGGGAGGGCATTGCGATGGAGCTTAAATCACTGAAGCCTCGGTTGGGTAACTGGCTTACGATCGAAGAGCTCAAGCATTTTCTTTCGAATCTGCCCGATGAGATAGCAAACAAAATACCGATCAATCGGGAGCTTCTTGAGCACGCCTCCGAGTTCGTAGAGGAACGAAAGGGTTGGTGGGAACATCACGATTGGGAATCTTTTTTGGCCAGACTTGAGGAGCGAGGATTCAGTCTTTCGGAAGAGGTAAAGGCACCGATCGGTAATATCCTGGAAATCTTCAAAGGTTACTACCACAGCGATAACTTCCACAAGATATTGGAAAAACGACGAAGCGAATCATCGATGCACAAGGCATCATCAGCCAGCCGTAAGAGGACCTGTCGTCGCGCTAGTCGTGCAATGAAAGAGGCGTGAACACAGGTCTCATTCCTGTTCAATAGTTCACATGTGGGTGCTGCGGCCATAAGGATATTGGAAGCAACAATAACCGTTGTCGACGGACGAGTGGCACGTGAGGCTATAAGTTTTACGAGCTCCTATAGTCTTATGCATCGTGGCGTGACGTTTAAGCCCTGGAAAAAGGATCATTCCGGCAAAGCACAAACCAGTTATTCATGGGTCTCCCGTCTCTTGTTGCCCTGCCAATGGAGACATGTCGACTTACCCCTCTCATGTAGTCCCGCGTCTTGTAGTAAATAAAACGGCTCAGTCTCGCTGAATTAGGTAGGATCTTCGGCCAGGGGTTCGGCTTGGAAGAAGGGATCTCACAATAATCGATTACCACTTCGTCTGCACTGGCTTGACGTGCCACAAAGTATCCAGGACCGGTAATGAGTTTCAATGGTTGCTCATTGTATCCCCATAGGACTCGAGCTGCTTCATGGGTGTCCGGCCTGCAGAAACGTTTCTCAAAGAGGGTAAAGGCAGGCAATGAATTTCGTCCGAAATGGATCACTTCCTGAAGAGGGGCTATGTCCTCTGGTACAAAGTCGTCCAGTGTCAGCGGCTTCCATCCTTTTGCCCGGTCAAACAGAAGGGCCTGCTCTCCTGCACTCAGACTTCGTGCTTCCATGATCCTTGTTTCGTTACTGAGGCTGTCAAGGTATTCCGAAAGACCTTTGAGGTCCACGTCATTGGTAGTGAAGAACCGCGTGAGCGACATAGGATTGCCTTTCAATAGTGATCAGTAGCCATACTGTTCAAGATATCGTTCAATGTAACGTCTGACCATGGCAGCAGGTTGGAAAACCCCAAAATGGCCCTCGCATAGTATATCTGCATTGTAATCGAGCAGCCGTCTCATCGATGACGCCCACTGTGAAAGGTCAGAGCCAAACGCTGGCGAAAAGGGGCCATGTACATCCTGGCCAAAAAGGATCTTGCCCTCTACGGTTTCAAGAAGCACGGCTATGGATCCAGGCGTATGTCCTGGGGTATGAACGCACAGGAGACTACCATGCGGGAAATCCAGTGTCGAGGTGCACCCAAGTTGCATATCAACAGAGGTGGCTGGTGGAGTAAGGCCATACCAACTGGCAGCAGTACGCTGGGGATCACCCTGCTCGATAGCAGCAGCGTCATCCTTATGTGCCACGATACGACTGCCGAAGTCCCGTTGAAAGTGATACGCACTGCCGATGTGGTCGATATGGCAGTGGGTGAGAATAATAGTATGAGGAGCCGGTGAGGCTATTCCTGTTTCGGCTATTGCCTGACGAATGTGGTGGTAACTTGGACCGCACCCTGTATCGATGAGCACAGGCACACCCACGTCAACAAGATATACGCAGCAATCCCTTGGATCGGTCATTTCAGGTCCTGCGACCTGAAACATCGTAGACGTTATTTTCTTGAACGCCATGCTCCCTGTCTCCATCGCCGGTCGGTAGTGTTATAGTCCAGCAGGTGAGCGAGAAGCAAGTAAGGAAAGATTCCTCGGTAGCTATATTGCTTCTCCTGACGGCTTTGTGGTAAAGAGCAGCCAAGGAGTACTGTCTAGGGCTAGCCGACGTGCATACGAGAGAGACACCGTCAGAAGGAGGAGGCAGATGGCTGTTGAGCACCACTATGTAACACCAATGGTTCCTTTGACGTTTACCTATAATTACCGGGTGGGCGCCTACATGGAAAGGTATCTTCAGGGATTGTCAGAGAAAAAACTCCTTGGGGTACGGTGCTCCGGATGCAAACGGGTCCTCGTACCTCCTCGGTCTGCCTGTGGAAGGTGTCACACAAAGCCCACTGAGTGGGTCGAACTCGCCCCTTCAGGAACGCTCGTGCATTTTACTGTCGCACACGTACGGGTGGAAAAAGGAGAGATACTGGATCTTGCCGAACCAATGATCATTGGCTTAGTTAAGCTCGATGGTGCGGACTCGCTCCTGACGGCAAAGATACAGGGAATTGCTCCAGGCGCCTGCAGGCAAGGCCTTCGTGTGAGGGCAGTGTGGAAAGATCAGCCGACCGGTACAGTGCGCGATCTGGATCACTTTGAGGTCGTCAGTTAGGCTAGGTTCACAGCAGCGAGGAGGGACGCCATGAGACGAAACGTGGCTGTTGTAGGATACAAACAGACAGTACATACCGCCCAGAGTGAGGTCTCGCGGGAACGTATGGTATATGAGCTGGTGAAATCCTTTTACCGAGAGATGGGCATTACCAGGGACGATATCGACACGTTCGTCCTGTGCAGCAATGACTTCCAGGATGGCAGAACAATCTCAGAAGTGTACATGGTCCCGAGGATAGGGGCCTACATGAAAGATGAGACCAAGGTGGATGCTGACGGGATCAATGCAGTCATGTATGCTCTCATGCGGATATTGTCAGGCACCTACGAGACAGCCTTGGTCGTCGGATACGGAATGGGTGGAAGCGAGTTTCCAGGGCCGATGATTTTTAATCATATGCTCGATCCTATTTACGAGCGACAGCTTGGGCTTCTCAATGAGATGTCTGCAGCTGCATTGCAGGCGTCTGCCTATATGGCGAAATACGGCTTGAGCGAGATGCAACTTTCCAAGATTGCGGCAAAGAACCTCAAGAATGCCTCGAACAACCCCTATGCCGTTCGAAAACTGCCACAGGTGAGTGTGGAGGACGTGATGAGTTCCAGGCTGCTGTACTCACCTCTGCGTGAGCTTCACATGTACCCGCCTACCGATGGGGCTTGTGTGCTCATGCTTGCGTCCGAACAAAAGGCTCGGCAGCTCACCGAGAAACCGGTCTGGATTCTTGGGGTAGGGACCTGTCAGGAGACCTACTATATTGGGGAACGGGACCTTACCACTTCGGTCTCGCTCAGACTCGCAGCAAAACAGGCGTACAAGATGGCAAAGATTCGCAAGCCCGCAGAGCAGATCGATCTTGCAGAACTTCATACGAACTTCGCTTCTCAGGAACCTATTTTTGCCGAGGCCCTTGGCCTTTACGGAAAGGGCAGTGGTGGTAGGGTAATCGATGCAGGCGCCAGTGAGATTACCGGAGAGATCCCGCTCAATCCTTCAGGTGGTCCTTTGGGTGCACATCCATTTACTGCCTGCGGCATCATAAGGATCGCTGAGGCATGTGCACAGCTCCGGGGTGAGGCAGGACCCAACCAGGTCAAGGATCCAAAGATCGCTGTTGCCCATGGTCAGACTGGCATATGCGCTCAGCACAATACGGTCTTTGTACTGGGCAGCACGCTAGCAGCATAGCATGCAGGGAGGAAGCAGCGTATGAGAATGAGAAACGTCGGCATCATATCAGTTGGATACAACGGCCGTTTTGTGAGTAAGCGCAAAGACGTAAACATTCCTGAACTGGTGCAAGCAGCGGTGGATAATGCACTTGCCAAGACACGACTCAAGCTCGAAGATATCGATGCCTTTGTTGAAGGGAATATGCCAACCTTCGAGGGTGTCAATTACCCGAACCTCTGGCTATCCGAGCATATCGGCGCAGTCAACAAGCCCTTGCTGCGGATTTCTACTGGTGGCACAACCGGCATGAGTGTCTTTCACTGCGCGTACTACCAAGTGGCATCAGGTCTTTACGACACGGTTATGGCCATCGGATGGGAAAAACACGATGAGGGTGATGCCCAGGTGGGTCTTGGGGGCATAGTCCTGCCCGAGATCTTTACCATGTTTTCGTTCGGTCCGCCGATGACTGGACCAGGAGCAGGAGGCACACTTACGGGAGGCGGTTCTACTGGTGGCGCAAGTTTCCAGGCGATGTCGTATCTGGCGAAGTGTGGCGGAGACGTAGAGCATATCGATATGATTGCTGCTCAGGCACGAAGTAATGCAGCGAAAAACCCCTACGCCCACTTACAGATGCCTGGCTGTACAAAGGAGGATATCGCTAAGACGCCCATGGTCTCATACCCTCTTCGTTACGGACATACCTGTCCGACCTCATGCGGGGCATGTGCCATGATTCTCACCACAGAGCGGAAGGCAAAGAAGTACGCTGACTATGTAGCATGGGTCAAGGCAGTCGCCACAGGCACCTCGGACGCAACTACAGGCAATCTCATCGAGGGTCAGATTACCGATCCTGCCGAGCAGGCGATTGCTACGCAGGTTGCCAAAAAGGCCTACGCAATGGCAGGCATCAGCGATCCCAAGAAGGAGATTCAGGTTGCAGAGGTATATGATGGATTTGCCCACCAGGAGCTTATGTGGCCCGAGCGTCTGCTACTGATCGATGACGGGAAGGCACCAGAGCTTTTGGAGAAAGGCGCCCTTGCGATAGACGGCGATATGCCGATCAATCCTTCAGGAGGTGTGGTGTCTACAAATGCAATAGGTGCCTCAGCCCTTGTGAGGGTGGCAGAGGCTGCCTTGCAGGTAATGGGTCTGGCAGAAGGAGGACATCAAGTGCCTCGGAAGGTCCACAATGCGCTGGCTCATGGCTGGGGGGGTCTATTTCAGTTTGTCACGGTGACCATCGTGAGCGATAGCAAACGAAAGGTCTGAGTCGCCTCTGCGGCCGGGCAGAAGATTTGGTGCATAAGAAGACAGCAGAGACGAGGCACGGGAGGGATAAGAGGCATGATAGAAGAAGAAAAGGAGACACGAGAGGTTCATGATTCCTGGGATCTTGGCCTGTATAAATGGAAGGTCGAGGTAGACGGCCAAAAGTTACTTCTCCAGGGACTCAAGGAAAAGAAGATATTGGGAAGGAAGTGCGGCACCTGCCATACCGTGTATGTTCCCGGGGTGACCTACTGTAGGAAGTGTTTCACCGATATAGAGGAAGTTGTCGAGGTTGCGCCTGAGGGTGAGGTGGCCACCTTTACCGTCAACCTGGCAGATGTCCGAGGCAATCCACTCGAGGAGCCACAGGTGATTTGCAATATCAAACTAAAAGGTTCTGATACGTGGACTATGGGTACCCTCTTGATTGACGACTGGCGCACGGTCAGAGTAGGCATGCCGGTAAAGATTCACTTTAGGGAACAGACCACAGGTGAACTTGCCGACATAGAATACTTTGAGCCTATATAACACCACACGAGATGACCAGAATAGCCCTTGAGGCGAGGCTTAAAGAGGCGCTCGACCGCGTAAACGGTCGAGACCTTGTCATTGATCCCGAGGTCCTCCACTCATTTTGCGCTCTCACGGGTTACGACTACGAACACTACAGGACAAGAAACTTCGTTCCAACAGGTTATCTTATGACCTTTACCGCGCCGGTGGTTACTGAGGTGTTCGTAGGGTTGTATTCAAATCTTTCCAACCTTATCAAAGGCATCATCCATTCTCGATCTAGGATCGAGGTGCTCTCCCCACTGACGATTGATCCGTCGCACTACGTCGTGAGGATCGAGGCACGAGAGATCAAGGAGAAGCAAGGGAAGAAAGGAAACTACCTTGTGCGCGATCTCGACCTGATCCTAGAAAACACCCACGGCCACAAGGTTGCTTCTGATCTTCATCAGTTCTTTTTGAGGATATGAGATGTCAGAAGAGACATCAGTGCTGCCAGCCGTACGATGGCGATTTGAAGATATTGAGGAAGGCATGTCCGCGCCAGCATGCCGCTTCACTATGGACCAGGGTCGTTATGATGCCTACAACCAATTGATCCACGAGATCAATCCACTTCATTTTGACAAAGGGTTTGCCCAGGGCCTCGGGTTTGAGGACATTGTTGTGGCTGGTGTGTACACCTTTTCTTTTATTCCCCTTATGATTGAAGCATTGCTCGAGGAATCTGCAGTTATCCGTTCTATTGATGTGACGTTTCGGCGTCCAATTTACCTCAATGAGACGATTGTGCAGAAGGCTCACGTCAGGAAAAAGATACAGTCAGAGAAAATGAACTGTGTGGAGTTCGAGGTCCTGGTGTGTGACAGCCTGGACCGTGCTGCTACAGAGGCCCTTGTAGTGGTTGAGTTTCAGCCTTCGTACGAATAGCACCAGAGCTAAAGGTATTTCATACCTGGCTCCCGGATCCGGGCACTGCTCGGATGAGACCGACCTCCACATATGCATTATCCCTCACACAGGAGGTCCTTGGTTCTGAGAGCAACTGTTCTTTGTTACCGTCCTTCTTTAGGTGCTACTATAGCTAAAGAGGTCTGGTCGCCACGGGAAGATACCAGCAGGAACCTATAACCAATATGACCGTTACCCTCGACAGGAGGTGCCATCATGAGGTGGAACAGCGTCTTCAAGCTTTATTGTATGTTCGCACTGATCGTGGCATGGACGATTGTTGCAGGGATCGATCAGCCCCAACCACCATGGGGTGCGGAATGTAACGATAGGGATCAAGATGGGTACGGAGACCCTGCCTCTCAAGTATGTCCGCATCCGGAGCGTGATTGCGACGACGAACGTCCAGACGTCAATCCAGGGGAAAGAGAAGGGCCACTGGGAGACCCTACGTGTGCTGATGGCCTCGACAATAACTGCGATGGTTTGGTGGATGCAGCCGATGCTGGCTGCTACGAATGCTTTTATGACGAGGATTGCGACGATGAAAATCCATGTACAGAGGACCAATGTGATGGAGGGGTCTGCTCTCACGTAGCAACAACTCAGCCGTGCGATGATCATAATGCCTGCACTGTGGAGGATATCTGCTCACATGGGACATGCGTGGGAGGGCCATCTCTTGATTGTGACGATGAAGATGCCTGTACTACTGATGCGTGCGATCCAGTCGTTGGTTGTGTGCATGAGGAGGTTATTTGTTACGACGGTAATGCCTGTACGACCGACATGTGCGATCCTTTGACGGGCTGTGTCCATGGGGCAGTCTCCTGCGACGATGGTAACCCCTGCACAGACGACTCCTGCGACCCGTCCACTGGATGTGTCCATACCGGCAACACCCTGCCCTGTGATGATGGAGATCCGTGCACCATGAATGATAGATGCGAAGCGGGTATCTGCACAGGGGTGTTGTTGGACGTTGATGGGGATGGGTATGCGAGCAGCTCTTGTGGAGGGAGTGATTGTAATGACAGCAATGGCACTGTATACCCTGGAGCACCCGAGCTTTGCGACGGCATAGACAATCAGTGCCCCGGGGATCCGGGATACGGGGAGGTCGACGAAGGATGTCAACCACCATGCATAGATCACGATGGCGATGGGTACGGCAGTCCTGCCTCTAGCTCCTGTATCTACCCTGAGGAAGACTGCTACGACTACAACCCACATGCCTACCCAGGAAGCACCTACTGGAGTTCCACTCATCGAGGAGATGGAAGCTTTGATTACAACTGTGATGGTGTAGAGACAAAACGATGGGAAGGGCAGGCAGATTGTGTTGATTGGCAACCAAGCCCACCAAGTTGCACTCCAGTATGGGGTTGGTACCCTGGCTGCTATGATCCGGTTCAAGGATGGCCCAGCTGCGGGACTCCGTGTCCCTATCTGATAGGATGTCTGTGGAAGTGGATGGGATGGTGCGACCCAACCTATTATGAGGTCGTCCAAGAGTGCCGCTGAACCATACCGGGGCTGACGAAGCTTCTGTGCTGTACAATAGTGGCAGGCACGGTCGATAGATGCTGTTGGCATGGACCGTTCGCTCCGAGATGGCGGCTGTAGATGACTTTGCGTGTCTTTTTTTGCTACACCATGCGTGCAATCTCTTCCCCACTTCTGCATTTGAGGTGTGCCCCATCGATTGGATAACTCCATTCCCCTTAGTACAGATATATGTACTCTCTAGATAGAATCGGGGTGAAAGGCGCCTAGGTTTGTACATGTGCTTAAGGATGGCTACCTACCTGATGTGTTTGACGCATTTTGATGCCCTTTCATATACTGACCTAAGGATCCGATCAATGAGATACCGCTTGGCCATGGCAAGCACGCAGTATCTGTAGCGTTATCGGCTTCTGGTGAAGATATTAGTAGGAGGGCACTGGTTCAGGATACCAGGGAGGTTCAGTGCGTCTTCACAAGGTATTGGCAGCTGGTGCTGTCATGTTGTTTATGGCATTGAGTTCTTTCCTAGGAGTAGGTGTCTTTATCATGTGTTCTTCTCCTGGGTTCAATGCCCTCTGTCGTATGGCACAGCACCAACTGAAGATCCGTCTAGTTGCTGAAGCCTATACCAGCACGCCAGGCAAAATAGAGCTACAGCATGTACTGGTTGAAGCTGCAAATGGAGTTCATGTCGAGATCCCGTTAGTCAAGATCGCCTACAATCCCATATCAAGCCTTTTGCACAGACGCATCGAAGTTGAACTCGTTGAATGTACAAGGCCTTTGGTAATCCTCCCATTGAAAAACACCGGTAGCCCGAATGATGCTCCTGTACCTGCTGGAAGCATACCACACCATGGTGACTCCCACAAAAGAAGCAATGACAACACCGTGTCAGGTCTGGAGCATCCCAAGGAAGTAGGCCAGCAGGCTGCCCCTATCTTGGCCGAGAATTTTGAGCCAAAAGACGCGCCCTCAGAACTCGGCCGGACTCGCCCATCATTGGGTTTTTTGTCAGTCCCTCTTTTGGCAAAGAAGATTATTGTCACGCAGGCAGAATTCTCCTTGAGGGATGAATCAGGACAGCTCGATCTTAGGCTGTATTCACTCTGCGCAAAAGGGAATGTGAGGTCGCATCCAGTCAGGGGAAGTATCGACTTAGAGGATGGGATGATGAAATGGGATCGATTTATCGAGGAGCCTGCACGGCTCAAAGGAAGTGCCCTTATAGTTGATAGCGACCTCTGTATTGAGTCCTTTAGCGTAACATATCCTGCATATGGGCTGACAGGAAAAGGTGTTATTTCACTGGCTTCAGGAGCCCTCGATGCAAACATCAAGGCACACAGGGTTCCTCTAGGCAACCTGGCAAGGGTTTTTGACGTACCCTTTGTGCTTGTCGACTGGACAAGTGGTTCCTTGAAGCTCAAAGGTGAGCGTCTATCTGAGGTCAGCTTCAGTGCTGATCTCGAGGGACATGGCTACGGACAGGGATTTCATGCAACGATGCAGGGTGGGTACGAAAAGGGCATCGTCCACATTGCTACCTTGGAATTGCACGCTCAAGAAGGGACACTGAGGGCGCACGGTCAGTGGAGCCGCTCTACAGGTGAGATCAGTGCTAAGGCACTGGTATCGTCATCAAAGACATCGAGGGTCCTGGAGGCAGTCGGGCTTGAGAGCACATCTATCGAAGGTCTTTCTCTGGAGGCAGATGTCAAAGGTCCGCTCCGTTCTCCGGAATTCTCTATAGCCTCGAAGGCGCAGCGTCTCCTGTTCCATCATCTCTTGTTCGACGGTATTGTGATGCAGGTCTCTTCCAGGGGGCCTGGAAGGTTTGCTGGTACTATTTCAATAGCACGGATGCCTATCGATACGCCGTGGAACAGGCCTTGGAAGATCGAGGTGGAAGGAAGTCCAGAACTGCTGAAGGCGAGGCTTTACGGACCTCCGGGAGTGGCTGTTCTTTTGTATTGGCAAGCAGGCAACGGCCGATGTCAGTGTGCGTTCCCTGGATGTTTCCCAGTTGGCAACCCCGCTTTTTGGTGAGGTGATCGAGGCTCGCCTTTCTGGCGAAGGGAACATCACGCTTCCCTATGGACGGCTCTTCGATGTGAAAAGTCAGGAGACATGGAGCGGGATCGAGGGCTCGTTCGCTGTGACCGAGTTTTTTCTAAGAACACAGGAGATCGCTATCAGCAACCAAAAGACCATACGTGTTTCTGCACACGGTAGAAAGGCACAGGTTGCGGCGAGCTTCAATGTGAATGGAGGTCATGTGCAAGCCACCTACGTAGGACCGATCGTTCCTGCCAGTATCCCCGCGAACGAGTTCGAGATCCAGATGAACGCATCGGTGGCCTTGCGGCCTTTGCAAAAGCTTTTGGCTTTTTTTGTACCTAACCTCAGTGTACGGGACGGCACGCTTCGCTGCGAAACGACCCTTTGGGGACCAGGTAGTAGGCTCCAGGCAAAAGGGTCGATCCATATCGACGAGTGTACCTTAGCAGTGGTAAGCAAGGATGCTGAATCGTTTTTCTTCCCGCACGGTACGCTTGCAACAATGACTGGCACGATCACAGCCATGGTGGAGGGGCATGTACAGAGTCCTTCTGGCAGTATGACAGTGCAGGTCAATAATGGAACGCTTTTTGGCTTGGAGCTTACGAACGTGAAGGCAGTTGTCTCTTCTGACGGCACCACGGTGTCACTCCATCCGACGGTTGTGCACACCAGAGGTGGAGACGTATCGTTGGAAGCCACATTAGGGATGGCTGACCGAACGGTTTCAGGTTGGATTGGTTCTTCAGAGATCGATCTTGCCACGATCACGCCATTCAAGAAGGCTGGGATTGTGGGAGCGATGTCGATCCAGGGAAGACTCCAAGGGAGACTTTCAGACCCTTCCGTGGTCGTGGAGGCTCCGGTCGAACATCTATACTGGGATGGGGTTCCACTTGGGACGCTCGAGGCAACACTCCAATATTACCGTAGCCAGCTTGAGGTGTCGATATCGTTTCCTCATGGGCAGCTTAAGACGAGCCTCCAGACCCACGATGAGTATCCTTATAGCATTGCAGTGTCATTGGTGAAGATGCCCTTTGACCCTTTGCTTCGTATGGCAGGGGTACGAGATGCACATGCCGAACTGACGGGTCGAGCAGATGTACGAGGCACTATTTCCAGGCCTCACGACATATTCGGTACGATCCTTTGCAATGAGCTGACTGCAGCGAGAGGCAACTACCGAATCATGAACACGAGGCCCATAACGATTTCACTTGATAGAGAACGGGCCCTTCTTCATCGCTGTGACCTGACCTTCAATGAGTCCCCAGTTTCGGTCCAAGGCTCCCTCTGGAAGGTGCTCGACATTACGGTTGATGGGACACTGCCTGTTGAGCTTGCCAACGGCATCGTAGAAGGACTTCGCTGCGGTTCTGGGAGTGCCCGGGTCGATGTTCACGTGCGAAGAGGACCTCAGATGCCTTTAGAGATCAAAGGAGGGCTCGAGTTGCACGCCACGCAGGTCCAGCTCCCGCAGTATCCTTATCCTCTTGAATCCGTCTCCAGTGCAGTGACCTTTGATGGTCCAAAGATCCACATCGCTTCATGTACTGGTGAGTTTGCACACGGTTCAGTGTCGCTGAGCGGCTCGGTTGGGCTAGAGCCTCTCTCGTTCGATCAGGTGCACCTTGAAGTGCGTTCAGCTCCGTACAGGATCCCAGATACGCTGCAGGGAACCTGGAGTGGCATGTTCACCTTGGACGGCGATGTTTCTTCGTCGTTGTTGCAGGGAACAGTACGCATCGAGCAAGCACGCTACTTTAGAGATGTGGAGATCGCTGGTGAGGTCTTGGGTCTTGGAAGGCCCGCCGTGCGTGCTGCAGCGCGAACCTATCCAGAGCTGGCACGGAATATGGCTCTCGATATCCATATAAAAAGTGGACAGGACCTCATCGTCAAGAACAACATCGCACGCTTGATCCTTTCGATGGATCTTCGACTTTTGGGCACAGCGGCTGAACCTCTGCCCCAAGGATTCTTCAAGATAATCGAGGGAAGGGTCTACTACAGCGAAAAGCAATTCGAGATTATGGACGGCCACCTCGAGTACGTGGGTGTGCCTGGTGCAGAACCCATTCTGCACGTATCTTCGCGTGTTGGCGTAAGGGGGCAAAAAAGGGACTACGAAATATTTCTCGATCTTGATGGGCCGCTCGATCGCATTAGACTTTCTCTTAGGTCTGTCCCAGAACTTGAACAGGAGGATATCGTTTTCGTCCTGCTGACCGGACAGACCCAAAGCGAATATCTTGCTTCTTCTGCCGGGGCAGGGCCTGGTGATACAACTCGGCAACTTGCGTTTATTGGGTTGACGAGCCTTGTCGGAAGTAGCGTCAAATCATGGACCGGGATAGATACGTTTCTGATGGAGCCAGCCAAGGGCAAAGAGCTGGGAGTGAAGACTATTTTTGGAAAGCGCGTGAGCGAACGGGTCGACGTACGAGGGATCCTCAATGTAGGCTCTCCAAAAGGTGTCAATGAGGCCCAGGTCGAGTATCGACTCACTGATATACTCTACCTTGTAGGTACGCAAAGGAGTGACGGTACGTTTGGTCTGGATATACGCGTACGATATCAGGGTGATTGAATGAACCAGGTTGTGTAGGTCGCATAGACGTACGTAACTAGGATGCGTCATCGGCCACGCGCAGACTCGTTTGCCGAAAAAGGCTTTTTGCGCGTGAGGTTGGTTATGATATCAGTACTCAAAGGGTACTTCCTTTGGTGGACTAGGCCAGTTTGCTCACATGGGTAAAAGGAGGAAGCTTTTATGAAGAGACTGCCTCGAACCTTTAGGGACTTTGTAAAGACCTATCCAGGGATTTGGCAGGCACATGAGCAGCTTGCCCAAGCGTGTGCGGATGCAGGCCCACTCGACCGCAAGACCAGGGAACTTGTCAAGATCGGGATCTCAGTCGGAGCAGGTCTCGAGACTGCGACCAAGAGGCATGCGGTGATGGCGCGTGAAAACGGGGCCACAGAAGAGGAAATCTTCCACGTTGTCCTTATGGCTATGACGACGTGCGGACATCCAAAGGCAGCTGCAGGCTGGCAGTGGGCAAAGGACGGCCTTGAAGGGGAGAAACAGTCCGGAGCCAGAGGGAAGCGAAGAAGTCGATAGGGTGTCGCAAGATCCGCTGTGCAAGTGGGCACGTACAGAGTAGGCAGCACACCACTGGACGAGATAGCAGCGTCGTGTGATGCAGCCGGATGGCCTTTGAAGGTGTGTCGGCAGGGTTCTCATCTGAGATAAGGTGCACTGCCATGGACTTTTCTCTATCCCAGGAACAGCAGCTCATACTCAATACAGCAACAGCCTTTGCCCAAAAAGAGATCTTGCCACGATGGAGACAGGAGGCATTTGATCCCAAGCTTGTGCGGGCAATGGGAGAAGTAGGCTTGTTCGGTTGTGCGTTTCCGTTTTCCCTGGGTGGCTCTCAGCTAGGGTTTGTTGCCCATTCTGTTGTCTGTGAAGAGATCTCAAAGGCTGATTCAGGGCTACGACCTTTGTTCAACTTACAGGCCATGACCGTGCCGTATACCATTATGGAGTGGGGAACACCGCAGGCCCGCCAAAAGTATGTTCGCAACCTTGTCCAAGGTCTTCTTTTGGGATGCACATGTTTTTCCGAGCCAGACGCAGGATCTGATATCGCTGCTATCTCGACCCGTATCTGCCGAGAGCCTGGTGGGTATCGTCTCGATGGCACCAAGACGTGGATATCGAATGGCACCGTTGCTGATGTCGCCATTGTGTACTGTAGTTTCGACCCTCGTCTAGGCCGCAAGGGGCTCTGCGCAGTAGTGGTGGATACAGACCAGCCTGGATGGAAGGCGCGCGAGATACCAAAACTGGGAGACAAGTCTTCACCCATTGCGGAAATATGTCTCGAAGGGGTGTGGGCACCTGAGGAGAACCTCCTTGGTGGGTGGGGTGAGGGTTTTGTGGTAGCGATGACTGCACTCGACAGGGGAAGGATAAGCGTTGCAAGTGGAGCCGTGGGCATAAGCCAGGCGTGTCTGGAGGCATCCATAAAATACGCAAACGAGAGAGTTCAGTTTGGCAGGCCGATCAGAGACTTTCAGATGATCAAACAACTCATCGCCGATATGGTGACGTTTACCGAGGCAGCACGCCTCCTTGTGAGAAGGGCTGCCTGGCTCAACGACGAAGGAAGGCCGTTTACAAGGGAGATAGCGATTGCCAAATACTTTGCTGGCGAGGCTGCAGTGCGTGCTGCTGGCTGGGCTATGGAGATTCACGGCGGTATGGGCTATAGCCTGGAGCTTCCTGTGGAAAAGTATTACAGGGATGCCAAGCTGTACCAAATTGGGGAAGGAACGGCAAATATCATGCGATTGCTTATTGCAGATGACGCATTGGGTGTAAAGAAGGTTAATCGTCCACGGCTCAAGGTGCCGAACGACTTTTGGGAACTGAACGGATAGCATCCTCTTTTTTGGAGGGGTCAAGGTATGCGTAGAGAGCTTCTCGCTCCTGTTGTGTTGATTGTTGTTGCGCTCTTGGGCCATGAACGCATAGAGGCACATCCTTTGCCAGGCGACTCTACGTCTGGACCGGATAGTGTTCGAAAAACGATTACACGACAAACTGACCCTGTGGTCGTCAAGGGCAAGGAGTTCCCCGAAATGAAGGGACGTGCGCTCGAAGGCTTCAGATTGTTTACATTCCGCAGGGGGCAGTGGGAACCGATTCCTTTTCAGATCGATGAGGTGGATGGGGATGGTTTTTATGTGCTTCCACTTGGGAAGCAGCCCAATAAGGATAAAGGAAGTGGCGAGCTTTCTGAGAAGTTGGACGAAAATGACGAGGTGGTCTTCATGGCCTCTGATCTCGGAGAGAAGGCCCCAGCCGCACATGTTCCACCAGGGGCACGGATGCGAGCAGAGATCGAGGTGCGAGATCCTGTGGATACCACAAGAGGTTGGGCATATCTTATGTGGTTTGAACGTGCACCTGCACCATCATCCAAAGACTACGTACGATTTGATCCGCAGGAGGATCGGATCCACGCAGCATGCTATACCTTGGGCTATTCACCGGCTAAGGAACTTGTCTACACCACGTTCTTGGCGATTCCGACAGAGGCTGGCGGAACGAATACAAGTCTTTTGGACAGGATAAACATACGATTCACCGCATCCATCTTTCTTAAATCTATTACCTTCTCCCGCAACGAGGATGATTTTGTTTCAGAAGTGATTGCGTACAAGGATGGCACTGTCAGGGCTATGCGCAGGGTTGCCAATTCAATGCGGCTTGCGCTCGGCATCCAGTCGCCCAGGATTATTGCCTACAGCGTATACTATGGTGATTCCATCGAGACGCCGAATACCATCCACATGCCGGTTGGCCTCGGCAGTGTTGCAAAAAGTATATATTTCGAAGGAGGATCGGATTATATGCACAGTGCGTATGGCATGCAATTCTATTGTTCTGAGCACACCGAGGGCCTTGTCGTCGACGGCCGTATGTCGCCTCAGGAGATCGCTATGGTCCAGGCCGAGCATGAGTGGACAGTGATGTCCGGGCCCCAGGGCACTATCATGTCGAGGATCGAGATGGGGACAGGGCTAAAGGGAGTGTTGGGGAAGAGGCTTATCTACATCGATGATATCCAGAGGTCGAATGCACCTGAGGATGAACCAGGGACTACACCCAAAGTGGGTTTTGCACTTACGAATATCCTTGCCCTCAAGAAAGGTACCTACTACTACAATGTCCACTTCTACTTTTTCCCATCCTATCATCCAGGAGACGAACGGCCTTACCTTGACATCGTGGATCATCCCCTCGAGGTGATGGTCAGATCTTTTTAGAACACATTCGTTTCCTCAAGAAGTGAATCGGACCATCGATAGGCATACGCGCTGGTGGAATGTACGCTCCTTGCCATCCCGATGCAGCGTACGTAGCATTTGCTACATGTGTTTGGATGGCTCTGTCATTGTCCCTCTACGATAGCGTTTTTTCATACTTGACGCACGAGCGCTCGTTTTTCTATAGTGCGTTCCTGCCGAGCGACGATTCGTATTGTCTTCAATCCACATGGTCGGAGACTCGGTGTGTCGGCTGTCAGCGTACGGGACCTGATATGGTTCGACCCTGGCCTGTTCGAGGCCAGAGACCTGTTCATGGTTACCAGCGCTGGACGCCGTGGGTTACGCACCGGCGATGTGTACGACCTGTTTTTCAACAAATGTTACGATCTACCGCCTGGCAACTCGGTCTCGATCGCTGAGGTCGATGGCCCTGGTGTCTGCGTGCGGCTCAATATCACCCTTCCGCACATGGTGTTCCCGCATTCCCTCTCAGACCTTGAGCTTACTGTTCGGATAGACGATAACGTGCATGCTGCGATACAGGGGCCAATCGGCGACTTGTTCTGTTGCCCTTTTGGCAGGTGGCGACCTTTTGACTCGATGCTGGTCTCAGCGATTTCAGGTGGCCTTCGCTGGAGGTTTACTATGCCTTTCTCGAGACACATCAGCATCAGTATGAGGAATCGCGGCTGTCGCATGATCCCCTTGGTGTTTCATCAGGTCGAATTCTTGAGAGTAAAACACGTGCCCCAGGACGTGCCTGTATTAAGGGCAGGGGTGCGTTATGCAATGCCGGCCATCCGGGGTAAACCTGTGGTGATCGCTGATATCGCAGGTACAGGGTGGCTCCTTGGGACCTTTCTGCAGACCCAGAATCTTTCTACATCGTTCCCGTTCCCTCTTGTCGAGCTGCCTTTCCCTCAAGGCTGGGGTCTTGGCCACCTCGAGGGGTGGGAACGTGTTTTCATCGATGGGCAGGAAACAGCCTCCCTGACTGGTACAGGTCATGAGGAGCTTTTTGATGCTGGTTGGTATTTTACGAGATCGTATCAGCCGGGCTATTTCTCGGGCGTGCTCCAGCGAAGCTATATCAAGGGCAGGACAGCGACCTATCGTTTTCGTGCCACAGATCCCATTCCGTTCTCCCGGTCGCTTTGGGTGGAATTGGACCATGGGGTGGAAAATGTGATCGACGCTGCGTATGCTGCGACTGTCTGGTGGTATGAGGTACCGCCGCTGTGTGCGCAGCCAGAGCCACCCCCACCTGAAAGAAGACGGTGGCCTTCATGGCTTGGCCATGCGGTTCGATTCGGAGGCATGCTCCCTCTTATGGCTGCGGTACTTATTGCCTCTGCCCCCCGCTTCCGGCGATATCTCCATGCAATGGGAACGTCACCAATAAAGCTGCTGCGCGACCTGGCAGGCAGGCGGCAGAACCACATGGACTAAACCTCAGGCATGACTGTGCGCCTTCCTTGCTGTTGGTCTACCCGATGACGACACCCCTGGTAGGGTAAGTTTTTTGGGAGGGCATCCTCGGCAGCAGACCGTACAGAATGGTATTTAGCGGTGGTGCGGATTCAGAACGACTTGAAAACGGTGTTGCGTGGTTATTTACAACCCCGAACCTGAGCCCTACTATGCGTTTGTTACTTTCCATAGTCTGGAGGTTGTGTGTGGGCCCTGTGCGCCCACCGGAAACAGGGGAGAGAGGCCCCAGGGAAGAAGTGTTCGTATGCCCACCCAGAAAGACCTGTGTGCTTCAGGCAGTACGTAGTGGCAAAACCAGATTTGCTACAGAAGGGAGACTGACATGAAATATTTCAAGATTGGCAGCATAGGGCCAGTGGAAGCAGCTGATGCAACAGGGACGATCTTGTTTTCGACCTCACCCGATGATCGTGAGAAAGCATTTCTTCAGCAAGCCTTTCGGCTTGACGACTACGACATCGCATCGACCCTCGATGCAGACGAAGTTCCCAGGCTCGAAGCAATTGACGGCCGGTTGCTGCTCATCTGGAAAATCCCAGAGTCTGCTTCCATTGCCGATACGCTCCAGCTAGGCGTGGGAGTGGTGGGCATCGTGCTTTACGAAGACCGGGTCGGGTTCATTCGCTCCTCTGGCGATCTTTCCTTTACAGAGAGAGAATTCCGTGGAGTGCGCGATGCTCGAGACGTGATGCTGGCATTGCTCTTACGAACTGTTCGGCACTTTGTGGGACATCTGAGGGTTATACGCCAAATAAGCAGCGAACTGGAGAACAAGATCACCGTTTCAATGGAAAACAGACACCTTGTGCAGATGTTTTCGCTCAGTGAGAGTCTCGTTTACTATCTCGATGCCATAGAGGGCAATGCAGTCGTTCTTACAAAGCTCCGTCACAGTGCGAGCCAGTATGGGTTCGATGCTCGCCAGATCGAACAGCTCGATGACATAATCCTGGAAAATTCACAAGCTGCCCGCCAGGCAACCATCTTCAGTTCAGTATTGAGTGGCCTTATGGACGCTCGGGGTACCATCGTGAACAACAATATGAACGTCTTGTTGAAAAATCTGACTTTGATCAACATCGTATTCTTGCCCCTCAATTTGATCGCGAGTATCGGTGGCATGTCAGAATATACTATGATGACGCAGGGCCTTGACTGGCGTGTTTCCTACTTGTTGTTATGCTTTGCGATGTTCGTGCTCGGCTGGGGTACGTGGGTATTGATGAAAAAGACGGTCGACCGCCTCCCGCCTGCTTCCTCGCATCGGGATAACGGTCTGTCGCGATGAGAAGAAATGCGTGTGGGGCCCTGACGATTGTGAAAGCGATGATCAATGTAGTGGCGACGAATATTTTGGTGTTCCGCCCTGGTGCATGAATGTTGGTTAATGTGCGGACCAAAACGGCCACCCCACAGGAGAACAGTGTATTGCGGGAGGAGCTCGGAGATTAATCTGGTGTTGGGTAAGGGCCTATGGGATCCTTGGTATATTTTATTGGGACGCGAATCATCCCTGCGAAGAATGCTGCTCTATTGGGTGTTGTGAGGTAGTCGGCGGCGGTACTTGGGGCAAATTTGAGGAATGACGTGATGTTCCAGATGTATTTTGAAGCCTATATAAAGTATTTTCCACAGGATTCAATTCAGGAGCATAGGCAGGCAAGCAGACTGGATAGATATCTAGCCTGGATTGTATGAAGGAGGTAACGGTTTTGGCCTGATGGGCTAACAGACGGTCCCAAGTCAGGACCAGGGGTTATGCGTCACGTGATAGAAAGGCCATGGCGTTTCAAGCGCATGGCCTTTTTCATTGATGTTACCTAGTTAGTAAGGAAAAGAGCGAAATGGCTGGTTCTCGGGGCTGGCGCACTCGATCCGGGGCATTTAGACCTCTCGCCCAAACGCTTTATGGAACGGTGGTACGCCATAGGATGTAAGTTTCATTCCCCGCTCCCAAGGCTTTCTGCTTTCAATATCGGGTTCTAGAGGTAGACCCCCTCCTCCTTGGAAGCTTGTTACGGAGGGGGTGAACTCAGGATATTGCCTCTAGAAAAAGCCGGATCAACACACCAGCTATGCGTACCTCTTATGATCTCCGACCCTTTTTAGCAGCCATCGATACAAGAACTGCCGCTCCAGGGACAATGACCATAAGTAAGTAGCATATCTTTACCCCAAGCTCTGAAGTAGCTCTGCCATGGACGCCAGCTGCCGCCGTTGTAGCAGGGCTCCAGGGTGCAGAGACGTTGGAACCAAAGGCATAGCGCAAGACTTCTTGCTCTGCGACGTCTATTGCTTTGTACACGATTCCAGGCAAATTCGAATTGTTCAGGGCAATCCTGGGCCACCTTTGCGGCTTGTCACTCCAGACAGTTTGAGTATCTATAAGCTCAATGCGCCAATTAGAGGCCTGATCACACTTGTTGTCGCAGGAAATATAGGCGAGGCCTTGCCGAGAAAGGCCTGCAACCCTTGGTTTTGGTGCTGCTTCTGGATTACGCGGAACGTTAAAAGTGAGGCTGGTGCTCATTATGTCCTGAGCAATCTCTACTGCGTCAAACTCGGTGCCCTGGGGATCTGCATAGGACCTGTACTCGAGTGTTGTCACAGGAACACCTGTGGACCAATCCACTTTTGTACCCACAAAGGAGGCTGAACCATCTGGACGAATCTTTACAGGAGACCACTGATAGCAATAGGTCTCAAGACCTTGGCCATCGCAATTTCCAATAGGAAGCGTAGGACCATCTTCCCAGTTCGATGGATCCCGGCAGTCGTGCAGGCAGAAGCGACTTGGCAGAAAATAGTTGGGGGGCCAGAATCTCGAGTAGCCATACGTTACTACGTAGGCTGAGCCGTTCCTATCGATCGAATGGTCGAATATATCCTGTACCCAGGGAGCGTCGGGATATCGCACGATCCTTGTAGACAACCAGCTCTCGGGCTCTAAGCAACGTCCATTGCAGAAGACATAGTCGACGTAGTATTCGCGGGTATCGAGGTCGTAGCCAGCGATAATGCCTCTGGGATGTTCGTTTTCATCTAAGACGAGAGCAAAGTTACTTTCAGGGCGGATAGTTCCGCGAGGAAAACGTACCGAGACTGGGGCGGGCCAGTTTTCTGGTCTTCCGCAATCTTCACGACAGTAGGTGTAATACACATCGGTTTCGACGGCCATATGAGGAAGTGAAAAAACCACGTGTACACTGCCTGATGGCCCCACTGCCAGGGAGGCGGTACGTGGCTTCCCTTCATCGTGTAGGACAACACGTGCCCAATTGTGGGGATCTTCGCACTGGTCAGCACATGTAGCGTATGTTACTGTCTCGTCCTTTTCGAGCGTATTGTAGTAAAGCACATGGGCCCTGCCTTGGTCATCGTAACGCACGTCACTAATAAAGCCTTGGCTCGTATCCACATCCCCATTGGTCCAGGTAAGCTCACACGAGGAAGCAAAAAGGACAAAGCACATCAGTCCGAGACAGAGAAACAGACACTTGGTTGATCTGCTCATCATATTGTCCTCCTTTCTGCCCTGTGGCATGCAGCCACGAGCTACTGGCACCTCCTAGAGCCTGGCTGCATCTGGAAGATAGGTAAGAAGTGGTAGCTATTTTGGAAACGATTTTACTAAGCATATATATATGTAGCGCCGATTGCAGACCCTTGTCAAGGACAAAGATTGGCTGGGTGGCGGTCTTGTCTTTGTTTACGTTGTTTATGTGGACCAGCAGCCATGTCTTGACAGGCTTGTTCTTCGCTTACTACGCTTGAATTGAAGTTGTCTTGTCGTCGTAGCTCGTTTTCTCAGGTCTACTCGCTTGTGAAGGAGGGAAAGCGATGTCAAAGAAGTTCGTGGTACTGCTAGCTTTGCTCTTACTTGTAGTAGCCTTTCAGCTAGGCTGCAATAGATGCGGTGACTGTTCGGATCAGGCATGCCAGGGAGCCAACGCGGGAACCTGTGTTTCATCAAATGGCGAATATGGAACCTGCGATGCTTCCAATTGGACCTGCGCAGATGGAGACAAGAGGTGCACATTCAACACGAACCCGCCTGTTTCGCTATGTGGCGATTGTTCAGATGGTTCTTGTGCCAGTGCAGCAAGTTGTACGAATAGACCTCCTGGAAGTATGTGTGACCCCAATGATCCTCTCAAGAGATGTAACGTGGTCCAACGTTGCAATGACGGTGGGTGTAATCTGATTGGCTGCTGTGGTTGCTCTTAGTTACGGTGGGGGTAATTTGCCTGCCTGTTTGTGGCCGCGCTCCTGTTGACATGGAGTAAAAGCCTTTGGTCACAAGGGATAGGGGCTACATCTCAAGGATCGCTACGACGACAAGCATACATCGTGCGGCCTTCTTTGCTACAGGAAGGCCGCATTTTTGTGTCGAAGAAGGATACAATTCATAAACGGTGCAAATGATTCACTGAAACACATGGTGCTCTATCGTGGGATTTTCAACTGAAAACCAGGGCCATATCGTTATGAGATCCTTTACAGCACATACGCCGGGAAGGTTGCGCACTGCCCTGTCGATTCCTTCGATATCTTTGTAAGAGTCAAGGTGGCCCTTCAATGTAACAATGCCGTTACGGACCTCAGCTGTGACCCAGCCTCGGGGGATAGGGAAAGAGTCGAGTACAGCACGAACAGCGCTGCATAGTCGCGCGTCAGTAAGATTCATGTCTTCGGGATAGCAGACCAGACT
>FWPV01003128.1_pt1 | contig 38403 bp, 36 predicted proteins | sample 2228371 | NCBI WGS metagenome assembly FWPV01 (sample SAMEA103939776, study PRJEB20133) | metagenome
CAGGACCAATGATGTTGGCAAGATGGACAATGTCTTCGCATAGCTCCATTTTACCAAATTTTAGTCCGATTTAGTTATCAATTGCCTAATTTTTTATTCCCTCAATCCCTCCGCTGCTTCCCAAACATTTCCCGCGCCCATAGTGATGACCAAATCCTCTTTTCCAATTTTATCCGCCAGATGCTCAACCGCTTCCGAAATTGACGGGATATATTCAACGCTATGGTGATATTTTTTCGCAAGCTCGACCAAGTCGCGCGAGTGCACCCCGCCTTGTGTTTCGCGAGCACTGCCATAAATATCAAGAACAATAACCCGGTCCGCGTCTTCAAAGCTTTGGGCGAATTCGGAAAGCAAAGCTTTTGTGCGAGTGAAAGTGTGGGGATGAAAAACGCACCAAATCCGCCTTTTTGGAAAAAATTCCCGCGCCGCTTGCAAGGTAGCTTTTATTTCTTCCGGGTGATGGGCGTAGTCATCAACGAGAATCGCGCCATTTCGCTCGCCAATATATTCAAATCGCCGCGAAGTGCCTTCAAAATTTGCTACCGCTTCTTGAATTTTCTCAACCTTCGCGTTGAATTTGCGGCTTATCGTGATCGCCGCCGCCGCGTTCAGAACATTGTGCTTCCCGGGAAGTTCCAGTATGAAATTTCCCAGATTTTTTTCAATGTGCCATATTTCAAAAACTTGCCTGCCATTTTTCAATTCGTGATTTTTTATCCTAAAATCGTTGTCTTTCCCAAAGCCGTATTTCAAAACATTGCATTTTGCGCTTTTCGCAATTTCCAACGTGTCAGCCCGATCCCCGCAAACAGCCAAAAACCCGTGGCGGGGAATTTTTTGAACGAAATCAATGAATGTTTTTTGGTAGTCTTCCGGTGTCGGAAAATAATCGGGATGATCCCAATCAGCGCTGGTAAGAACAACGGATTGAGGATAATAATATTTGAATTTTCCCTGATATTCGTCGGCTTCAATGATCATAAAGTCAGAGCGCCCTGTCAAGGCCGAGCTTTGCCACTGACGCACCTGCGAGCCAACCACAGCCGTCGGGTCAAGGCCGGCCACGCGAAAAATTTCGGCCAGCATTGCTGTTGTTGTCGTCTTGCCATGCGTCCCGCAAACAGCAATGCCATACTTTTGGCTGAAAAGAAGTCCTAAAAGTTCCGGATAAGAAACCATCGGAATACTTTTGAAGCGCGCGGCTTTGAATTCTTCGTTGTTTTTTTCATTATAGGCGGTCGAAAAGACAACCAAATCAATATCACCAGTGATATGATCCGCGTCAAAACCTTCAAAATATTTCACGAACAATTTTTTCTTGAGAATTTCATCCGTGAAAAATTTTTCTTTCGTGTCCGATCCGGTCACTTCAAATCCGCGCCGCGCCAAGATATCAACCAGAGCCACCATTCCGGAGCCCTTGATACCGATGAAATAGATTTTTCTGACTTTGGAGAGATCGAGCATATATTCAGATCCTAAATCCTAAACTCTAAATCCTAAATAAATTCAAAACCCAAACGACCAAATTTCATAAATATTCAGAAACTTGGATTTTGCGTTCTGGGCTTGTTTAGGATTTAGTGCTTAGAATTTTGTTAATCTTTTTATCTCCTCCATCTTTTCTTCTGTTGCTTTTCTCCCCTCCTCAATCATTTTTTTTGCATTGGAAACGTCGGATCTCCGAAAATGAAGAACGTTTGGCCGAATAGCTACGTCGCAATCATTGTCCGAAAAAAGACCTTTTTTATAATCAGCGCTTATAGCTCGAAGCCCGATGAGATACGATTCAAAAAAATTGAACTTGCGGCGTTCAAAATCGTCAAGCAATTTCAATTTTTTCATGAGGTTTTTCACTTTTCCAAAAAATTTTTCCTCGCTCGCGTTGAAAGCCTTGTCGCCCATTTTGAAAACCGGATTCAAAACCCGACTCAAGGTGCTTTTTCGCATCATTTTTCGAAAATCTCCCACCGCTCGGGTGATCGCGCTCCGCCCCACACTCACATCAACGCCAATCACGGCTTCCGCTCCCAAGTTATAGGCAACCTTGGCCGGAACCAGCATAGCCGTTCCGCCATCAAAAACCAATCGGCCGTTGAAACGTTGGAGGGGAGCAAGACCCGGAAGCGCCGTGGTAATCTCCAGCGCTTTGGCGATGCTTCCGGTGTTGATTACAACTTCACTGCCGGTGAGCGCGTCTGTTCCCACAAAAGCCAATTTCAAACCTTTGATATCTTCAAAATTTTTCCCGTCAGAGAAATATTCAAAAAGGGTTCTCAATTGCTCCCCTTTGATCAATCCTTCGCCGGAAAAACTGAAGTCTATCATTTTTCGACGGTCTTTTTTTTTGAAAATCAGGACCAACTTCTTCAATTCATCAAGTTTCCCGCAGGCATAGGCCGCCGCAACAATCGCTCCGCTTGAACAGCCAACAAGAACATCAATCGGGAATTTGTTTTCCTCAAGAACTTCCAACACTCCGATATGAGTCACTCCCCGCATCGTCCCTCCGCCAAGAGCCAGTCCGATTTTTTTTCGCTTCATATCTTTTAAGCGTCCTCAAACAGGGATATATGCCTTATTATACTAGTTTTATAATTTCTCCCGCGATAACTCTCGCCGCTTCGGGATTATAGAATCTTTTCACTCTCTCACTCAACTCAAAATCCAATCCTTTGTTCTCCATCACTTGTTCAATTTTTTCGTACAAGATATTTTCGCCAAGATTTTCTTGATTGACCACCACAGCCGCTCCAGCCTGAGAAAACACAAAGGCATTCTGCTCTTGATGGCCGTTGGCCGAACCCTTAATGGGAATTATAAGGGAAGATTTTTTGTTTGCCGCGATTTCAGTTAGCGTCGCGGCTCCCGCCCGACTCACAACCATATCCGCCGCCGCAAAAGCATGAGCCAGCTCCGCCTTGAGAAAGGGATAAGCTTTGTAGCCTCCCCATCCCGGTTTTATGCCTAATTCACCCACTTCCCGCAAAACGTCTTCGTATTCTTTTTTCCCCGTCACATGGATGACCTGCCACTTCTTGAGTAATCTGGGAAGCAAAACAACAATCGCGTGATTGATGATTCGGGCCCCCTGGCTCCCACCCAGCACCAAAATTGTTTTTTTGTCCGGATGGAGAGAAAATATTTTTTGCCCTTCTTCTCGACTGCCTTCGACCAATTCTTCACGAATGGGGTTCCCTGACAAAAAAATTTTTCTTTCTGGGAAAAATCTTTCCCCTCCCGGAAAAGACGTTGCCACCCGCTTTGCGATTCTTGCTATCAACTGATTGGCCAGTCCCGGAACCACGTCTGACTCATGAACAAGAATTGGTATCCGGTATATCCAGGCCGCGAAGGCAACTGGGACACTGGCGAACCCGCCTTTAGCAAAAACCACATCTGGCATGAAAACCAGCAAATGCCAAAGAGATTGAACAAATCCGATTGGAATCTTGAAAAAATCCAAAAAATTAAGCAACGAAAAATATCGCCGGAGCTTTCCGCATTGAATTTTCTCCACGGGGATGAATTCTTTTTCCATGATTTCTTTTTCCAGCTCGCCATCCGGACCAAGAAAAAGAAATTCAACATCTTCTCTTTCTCCTGCCTGTTTTCTGATTTCTCTCACAACGGCCAGAATTGGAAACAAATGACCTCCCGTCCCGCCGCCTGTTAGCACAATACGCATAAATTCAATACAAATTCGCGAATCTTATGCAAATACGCGAATTCGCAAATGCCGCGAATAAAAATTTGCATATTCGCCACATTTGCATTCATTCGTGTATTTGTATTATATTTTACCGCATTTTTTGGAAATATTCAACAATATCCCCACTCCAATCATTGAGAAAACAGTTGACGTTCCTCCATAGCTGATGAAAGGCAAAGTTATACCCGTAAGCGGGATAAGTCCTGTGATAGCCGAAATATTGATAAGCGCCTGAAAAATTATCCACGAGGTAATCCCAATCGCGACCAGTTTTCCAAATATGTCCGGCGCGTTTTTGGCAATTTTCAAGCCCCGCATAGCAAAAGCCACAAACAAAAAAATCAAAACTGCCGCTCCAATCAAGCCAATTTCTTCGCAAATAATAGCAAATATGGAATCCCCAACGGGCTCCGGCAAGTAGTTGAATTTTTGGCGGCTGTGTCCCAAGCCCAGACCCAGTAAACCGCCCGAGCCAATCGCCAAAAGCGCCTGATTGATTTGATATCCAATTCCTCGCGGATCAAGTTCCGGATGAAGAAAAACCAGGAGACGATTAATGCGGTAGGATTCAAACTTGACCAAAGCGAGGAAAGCCAAAACTCCTATACCAATCATTGAAGCAACGTGAGAGGTTTTGGCGCCGGAAAGAAAAAAGATTATCACTGAAATAATAACAATAACTCCCAAGGTTCCCATATCCGGCTGTTTTATGACAAGAAATCCCACCATTCCAAGAATAGCCAAAAAGGGAATAAGTCCCTCGAAAAGATCTCTTTTTAAATCTTTTTTTCCCTCAAGCCAAGCCGCCAGATACAAAATCATCGTCAACTTGAGCATTTCTGTTGGCTGAAAAGAAAAAGGGCCAAGCTTAATCCAGCGGCTGGCTCCCTGAAATTTGAGTCCCAGACCGGGAATGAAAACCAAAACCAGCAAGAAAAGATTGATCGCGAAAAGCAAAAAGGCAATTCGACGCCAAAAATGATAATCTATTTTTTGGACAAGATACATGAAAAACAAACCCGGCAGAACTCCGTAAAAAAGCTGATGTTTGAAAAAATAATATCCGTCGCCGAATCGATACTGGGAAATCGCCACTCCCGCCGAAGAAATCATAATCAAGCCGAAGACAACGAGAGCGAAGGTGGTGATGGTGAGAACTTGATCAGGTTTATTATTTGATTTCATCAATTAAATTCAAAATTCAAATATCAAAAATCAAAATGACAATGTGAAATGTGAAATTTTGAATTTTGATTTGTCATTTTGAACTTTGCATTTTAACTTTTGCATTTTTCTTTCTCCATTTTTCAATCTCTTTGTGATTCCCTGACAAAAGCACCTCCGGCACTTTCCATCCTTGAAATTCCGCCGGTTTTGTGTATTGCGGATATTCGAGATATCCTTTGCGCGAAAAAGATTCGTTTTTGGCTGATTCTTTGTTGCCCAATACCCCCGGAACCAGCCTTGCCACCGAATCAACAACCGCCATGGCCGGAATTTCTCCACCCGTAAGCACATATTCCCCAATTGATATTTCCTCGTCCGCCAAATATTTTGACGCCCGTTCATCCACCCCTTCATACCTCCCGCAGATCATTATGATATGATTGTATTTTTTGAGCCTCCTTGCGTCTGCTTGTGTATATTTTTTTCCTTTGGCGGAAAATAATATCGTCCGCAAAAGGCTCGACCTTGAGCCTGCCTGCCGGCAGGCAGGGAATTTTGATCCAGCCTTGACGGGAGACAAGGGAAAGGTCGAGCCTTGACCAAAAATTTCGGAATTTATTACCTTCAGGCAGCTGTATATCGGCTCCACCTTCATAATCATCCCAGGGCCCCCTCCATAGGGCGTATCGTCAATGGTTTTGTGCCTGTCCGTCGCGAAATCCCGCAAGTTATAAATTTTTATCTTCACTTTCCCTTTTTTTCGCGCCCGAGCCAAGATACTCTCATTGAAGTATGAGTCGAAAATTTTCGGAAAAATTGTGATGATATGAAAAGTCATAAACAATATTAAAATTTTGGGAATTCAGATCTTGCCGTGAAAAATGATTTTGTTTCGGAAATTTTTCACTTTAGGAAAAACTTTTTCAAATTCTTTTTGCGCTTCTGTTCCTATCTTTTCAATTTTTTTGATTTTTTCCCTTTCTTGTGTCAAATCACTTGCAAGTCTCTCCAAAGCTTTCAAGCTCTTGAGACAAGCAAGCAAAGAATAGTAGGCTAGCGACGCAGCCACCAGCGAATCCGGTCTCGGAAAATTATCGGGGTATTTTTCCTCTTCTATCTTTGAATACAGCGCCCTGTCGGTTTTCACTGCAACCATCGGGCTGTAAAACCCAAGCTCCTTGATTTCATTCATCAGGCATTTCGTCGCCGGAAGCTCTTCGCCGAACGGAACGGGAAATTTGTCGAGAAGTTCAGCGGTTTTTTTGAAAAACAAAGCGCTTTTTTGGTGCAAGGGCGTTTTCATAATGGCTTTCTGTTTTCTTTCGCTTTCCCTGAAATATTCTTCTTCGTCTTTTTTGGTCAATTTTATCCCTTCTTTTTCTATTATTTCCGAAACCATTCTCATAGTTTCAGCCAGCGACCGACCGACTTCTTCAAAAATCACTTTTGTGTCATTTGGATCTTTGCCCTCCATTATACATCTGGCCTGAAAATTCAAGTGGTCTTCATATATTTTGCACTCACTGCGAAAATCATCACAACGTTCACAAAAGCGATCGCAGAAATTGAAAGGGAGCCATTTCAGAAAAAATTTTCTGTTGGCATCCAGTTTCCTTTTCTCTTTTTTTGCAAATTTATTTTTCATCTTCAATTTTTCGAATTGTCAAAAATCGTAACGTCGCCCTTTCCATACTCCCCCATTTCGCAACCGTCATATCGGAAACCGTCGCCGTCCTGATAAAAGTACAAAGCCTGCTTGCGGTCGATTATTATCATAAAACCCCTCTCGCCGGACTCGAGAGGAACAATATCCACCTTTTCGCTTCCCGCGAAAAATTCGTGGACTTTGTCCATCGGCTCGAGTTTCTTTTTTATGCTATACCGCAAAGCGAAGCGGAATGGCCAGGGAAAATATTTCGCCAAAAACCGGAATGTCCGCGATTCAAATTCCGGCAGTTTATACCCTTGAGCCAGTTCTTCTTCGCTTATGATATTATTCTCGTTTTCCATAATGTCCACAACATCCGAAAGCAATATTCTTGCATTCTCGAGAACGTAAGAATGTTATCCGACGAGTTTTGGTTGGTATTTTCAGTATTTAGCAAAATTATACCCGCCCGCTTTGACCCGAAGTAAATTTCAAAGAAATTTAGGCGGGTCGGGCGCGGCGATCGCAGGAAAATGCTGAATTTTCTCTGTTCCTGAATTTCAGTTTCGAGAGGCAATTTTCTTCTCGAGATTTGGAAAATATTTATCAATTTCTTTTTGAATCTTAATCGTTTTCCTCAAAACTTCAATCATTTTCAAATAATGCTCTTGGTCATTCCGCTCCAAACTTTTTCCAACTCGGTCTTTCATCCATTTGTCCAAAACCTGATATCCGCCGATGTGATAGTTCCAAATTTCTTTTGGGATGCCTTCGAAATATTGGTTGTCATTTATGTATAATCTTTTCTCTTTCTCGCGATATTCCCGCTTTTTGACTTCGTTTAATCCGGCGCCTTTGTATTTTGCAGAAGTTTTGGCAAGCGATTTGTCCTTCAGTAAATGCAGGTTTGCAAGTTTCTCGCCGATTTTTGCCAATTTTTTGAACGAGGAATAATCGGCGGTGAAAGGAATTCGTGGAAAATCTATTTTCAGGAACTCATTATACTTCTGGCGATATTTATTGGAATACAAAATCGCGTAGATATAATAGAAAATTTCCTCCGGCAAAACCTTTTTGCCGAAAGATTTTTCAAGCATCTCAAAAATTTCTGATTTTATATTCGGCTCTTTACTACCGTCTTTTCTTAACGAATGCTGAACTCCTTTCAAATCCAATTTTTCCTGACCAGAGAAAATGGCACTTTGCTCGTCTCTTGCTTTATAAAGATATAGAGGAAAAATGTATGATCCACGGGTGCTTTCGGCTAACTTATAATCTGCAAGGCAATTGGAAACAATTATATTACTAAATTTATCTTTCGTTCCAATTCGTGCGACGGAAAAACACAGATTACTTTTCAAAAGATTTCGAGCAATATCAGATCGATTTCTTTCTAGAAAAATTTCCTCATAATATACAAATCTACGATCTAATGGTCTGTAGTGATAGCACGCTATTTTCTCTTCTTGAAATTCACTACCTTTTCTTTTTTTCAAAATCTTCATTCCAGCAGAATTTTTTAAATCATATAGATTTTCTAGTAATTTATCATCTGGATTGTGATAAATATTACTAACTACATTTTTCAGTTCATATTTATTTATATTTGTAAGAATTTCGTCTTTTCCTGTTACAATCCCAGCGTTATACTTTTCGAAAATATTTTCTATGGAAATAAAATTCTGATATTTTTTCTCTCCTCTCAAATCTTTCGGCACTAGAAAATAATTCGGTTCTCTCGGTATCAAATCCTGCCATTTTGTTTTTCGGATATCAAAGTTCTCAAGAAATTTGAATTTTTCATTTCGCAAACCCAAAAGATCGCAGTATTTTATTTTGTTCTTCAGTTTATTATTTTTGACCAATAGAATGATTCCAACTCCCTGCTGGATATTGAAAACATTTTCGTCTTTTCCGCCCTTGGGCGTTTTTTCTCCACGTTTGGCGCTTCCGTGCAGATTCAAAATATATATTTCATTGAAATCTTCGGCGAGTTTCTTTCGCATATCGCGGTGAATTAGCCCGTCGAGATAGGAATTGTTCGTGATTACTCCGACAATTCCGTTCCCCGATTGTTTGATTTTCCAATGAGCAAAGGCGATGAATTTGATGTAGTCGTCTGAAAGCGGTTGGATATTTTTTTCTTCTTTCCTGACATTTTTCTTGTATTCCTCGTAGAAATTGGAAAATTCTGTTCCTGCTTTAATAACATTCGAGGAGCTCACCGAATAAGGAGGATTTCCCATAATTACCAAAACCGGCTTTTCCCGCTTTACTTTCCCCGCTTTTTCCGCTTCTTCGGACAAATCTTTTTCAAACATTCCCCCTTGCCCTTCAATTTTCGTGAAATCGAGAGTATTTGTGAGATAGAGGTTGAATTTATCCTCGTTTGTCATTTTGTATCCCAAATCTTCAAGAAGCAAGGCAATTTTCAGTTGACCAATTATCCAAGAGGCCATTGAAATTTCAAAAGCATAGAAATTTTTGAGAATATGATTCTTGACTGTTCGAATCCAGTCGCCAGAGACACTGCTTTTTTCAATTTCTTTTTTTGCTTGCGCGATAGCTTGCGCCGGGAAAGTACATGTTCCGGAAGCAAAATCTAAAAGAGTAACATCGTCTGAAGCAAATCCCAGATTTTTCCTGAATTTTTCTTTGAGTAAAATATTGATCGACCGGATGATATAAGAAACTACCGGCAAGGGAGTGTAATACTCGCCCAGTCTTTTTCTCTTTTCCTTGTCGTATTCAATAAGGAAAGTTTCATAAAAATGGACTATCGGATCCTTTCCCTTTTCCCGGTGAAGATCTCCTTTGATTTTTTCGATATTGCAATGAGCAAGGACGGTCGCAATGTCGTCAATAATATAGTCAATGTTTTTCGTGAGATCGCGACGAGAAACAAAATAGAATGTGTCCCGCAATATCTTCAAGTTCTTAGGAATCAAATCTCTCGCCACCGTCCGATTGAAATCTTTTCCTTCACCCTTGAATTGAAGGCGAGCAATAAATAATCCGTAAGTGATTGTCTGGGCATAGATATCGGCAAAATTATCTTCGGTCAAATCAGGCATTAGATATTTTCTAAATGCCCGGAATATTTTGTCCACATCCGTTTCTATTTTGTTCATCAATTCTTCAAGAAGAGGCTCGCGCATCCTCTTTGCACGCGATGCGAGTTCAATTGCCAATTGTTTGGCACCTTTTGCTTCCGGGGTTGAGAAATTGACAAAATCGGCGAGAAGTCCGAGTAGTTTTTCCCCATTTTCGAGAGGAGGAGAAATCTTGAAATCTCCAATGAGCTTGGATTGGGCGATTTTAACTTTCTTTACCCAGCTCTTTTCACTTTTCCTCCAAAGCCAAAAGTCGACGAAATTTGTGAGAATAAAGTTTTCAAAATCTTTTTTATATCTTTCAATTTGTTCGCTGTTTTCAATGAACTCGAGATTTGAAACTTTTGCGAAATCTTTTGCTTCGATATAACCCACAAGCTCCCGACCTTTTCGAATAACAAAATCCGGCTTGTTCCCTTCTTTCTTTTTTGGTAAAGCTGTTATGGTTCCTTTCTTTATTTTTTCTGCTTCAAGGAAAGACTCGAGCAATCTTTCGAGTGTTGAGTAATAACTCTCTTCCGTAGCCTCGCCACTGGAAGAAATCTTGAAAAGTTGTCTTAGATATTGATTAAGCATTTTCTTTTGACATTATTTCCCCTTATACAAGCCAAATATCCAAAAGTTATCACAGCTATTTATACTCCTAAAGTTAAACTTTAGGAGTTCTTTAGGAGTTGGAGGACTTTATTTCCCTGTAAAAATATAGCTGTTCCACTTCAAAAATTGATCAATTGACATCAAATCTCCGGCATCATACGCCATTTTGTACGCCTGACCTATCAAATCGCGAAGGAGATTGAATAAATCCTCGGGAATGAACAGATTTTGACTTCCCGCTCCTATGTATTCGTCTCTTTCGTTCCGGCAAAATCTTCCGCATATTATTTGATTCTTCTTTGCAGCCTTGCTCAAATTTTTGTCGACGGTTCGGATTTCCGATCCCGAAAACAAATCCTCAATATCCGTGAAACTTCCTGATTTCGCTTTTTTTATTTTATAAAAACTCAAAAAAGACTTGGTGGTGTTTTCCGCGAATATTCTCGCTTCTTTTGATAAATCCGACGAATTTCCTTCGAGAAAAATGTCCAGGAAATTTTTTCTTTTCGCGGCAGGAATACCGTCATATCCATTCACGGCAAAATCCATTATCAGCCATTCATTGAAAAACATTTCTGTTTCCTGGTTAGGAATTATTCTTCTTATGCCTTCGCGATCTCCCCAAAACAATTTTCCGGCGTTTCGCAGTTCTGTTTTATAATTATTCGCGTTCGCATCAAGCCAAGCTCCAAAAGCGCGGATTGTTTCCTGCATGGAATTTAGTTTTGGATAGTTGTTTTTCATTGTTATTTTTCGTCTGCCCATCAGAAGTATGTATTTGAATACTTGCTTCACTAAGTGCAACTTTTCAAGCTAAAAAAATTTTAGCAAAATTATACCCGCCCGCTTTGACCCGAAGTAAACTTCAAAGAAATTTAGGCGGGTCGGGCGCGGCGATCGCAGGAAAATGCTGAATCTTCTCTGCTCCTGAAGTTGAACTTTAGGAGCAGTCGCTTTTTTTGACAAACTCTTTTAGTTTTTCTCTGGCAGCTTTTTTCAGGTTTCAATTTATTTTTCTTTTCAACCAAAATGATTCCAGTTTTCCCCGCCAGGAATTTTCTTTTTTCCACCTTTTTTGCCTTTTGGCAATTTCTTCTTCGTTGTAAAAATCAAGCCAATCACGACTATAGCGCTCCAAATTCTTTTCATCCCTTTCAAAATATTTCTCAATATCATCCGCGTCGAAAGTATGAACATAAAATGGATCATTTTCTCTCATCTCTTTTTCGTCTTCGGCAAATTCTAAGAGGCTCTTTTCATATCTTCTTTCTCCAAAATCAAGCAGAATGTTTCCGGCTATTCCCCGAAGCTCCATATTTTCACAGCCGTCTTTGAGAAACCGGGCGACAAAATCCAAAAGTTCCCGCTCTTGATTTTTATCTTTCAATGCTGCCGCGCCCAGGCTCTCCAGCGCGATCCCACGGCAAAAACTAGTGTTTGATTTATCCAGCGCGAAATTTTTGAGCGGTTCAATGGCTTTCATGCCTATTTTTCCGAACACTGCCGGAAAAACTTCCCAAAGCCAGTCAACTTCAAAAGCATCCGCAAATCGCAAACTCATGAAAAGAGGACTGATGATATATTCTCCGCCGATTGCGCCAAGGATATGCGTCGCGTGAATAGGTGACCAGCTTCGATCGTCATCCGCGTTCCAGTTGGAAACATTTTCAATAATTTCCGCCAGAAAATCAATCATTTGCTCGCCTCTCCGCGTGATCTCGTCAACAACTTCGCGCGGCAAACGATCACCTTCCGAATAGAGCAATCCGACCAACTTCGCATCAGACATTTTCAGCAAGTTTGTTTCTTTTTGATTTTCCATGTTTTTTCACAATCTTTGCCAGATTTGGTGAAAAATTATTTTTTTCAGTTTTCGGTCCAAAATGGAGCCAATGAGGGAATTGATTTTTTCGTCAATTTCAGATTTCATTTTTTCGAGTTCCAGAACGCATTTTTTCAGATATTTTTCCTCCTCGGGAACTTTCACGCTTTCCGCGCCCAGCTCAAGCCAAATTTTCAAATAGCGCGCTTCAAATCGCGAAGCGCAGGAAATCACCTTTTTGCCATTTTTGATCTGCCAGCCAAAGAGGCTTTTTTCAATCCTCGCTTCGTTTTCCATTTCCGGCAATTTGACCGTTTTCAATTTTTTCTGACTCAAGATTTTTTCCTTGCGCCACTTTTTCACTTTCCCTTCCCCAATTTGCGAAACGACAGAATCAACCACGGCGTCAATATTGATTCCGGTTCTTCCGTTTTTTTTGTTGTTGTTTCCCGCACTTTTCGCCCGCGCGAGCCTCGACCGCACCAAATCCACAACGGCTTTATAAACCTCAAGCTGTTCATCTTCCGAAAGACCAAGTATATCGCCCATGATAAATTGATCTAAAACACGTCGGTCTTTTTTTATTTTGCTTAAATTTATACTATTAGAATTTTTTGTCCCAATTTCTTCCATTACATTGATTATGGGTCGCCTTATATTTTTATCTTTGGCTTTCCTGGCAAGTTTATCATTAAGTTCCAAAATGGGTATTGTTTTGTATTCATATACTTTTACATCTAGGGCACCTTCTCCTAAATTGACTCTTCCCCATAATTCAGTAAAAAGCCAAAATAGTGTCGAATTCAGTATAACGCCTAGATATCTATCTTTACTATTTTTTACCTCTGCTCCATATAATCTCGCGTCAATAAAACAATTAACATCATTGTTCCACCAAATATGTCTTTCATTTATACTCATCATACACAAGACATTGCCTCCTATTTCCTCTAAATCCCACCATCTTTCCCGACTCGCGCAAGTTGGCCGTTTATGATACCCCTTTCTTTCGCCTTCGCGAATGTATTTCAAAACATTGGTTCCCTTGAGCTCGTCTCTGTCTTTGTGAATCATCAAAACGCGGTATTTCAAATCTTTCGGATTGACCAGAATTGATTTGCACTCACGGGGAGATTTGATAACATAATTCGGAACTAAATTCCCTTTTTCGTCTTTATGCGTCCAAAACTCCTTTTCAATTTTCCTTCTTTTTATTTCCTCTTCCGTCAAATAGAAAAATTCGTTCGCGCCGGTTTTGATGCCAAAGCGGACATCGGCTACTTTTTTTAGCGGGACGAATTTATCTTTCCCTTTTTCCAGAATCGTGAAAAAAATCTGCGGAGCGCGGATGTATTTTCCCCATTTCGCGCCTGAATAAGTTTTTGTTTCTTCGTCAAATCCTTCCTCCCAAAGTTCTTTTTGCTTTTTCGGAAAAACACGCAATTCCTCGTTTTCGTAAAATTCGGAATGAGCTTGAATGGTATTGATGAGTTTTTTGATGGCATCGCGCCGCGCAATTTCTTGATCCCAGCGATCCTGGGCCGGCGGGATGAAATGACGAAGCGGTTTTTTGAGATAGACAAACCGAACCAAATTTTCCTCGCGCTCCGTTTTCATTTGAGGATCATCCGCCTTTTCCAAAATTACGATGGACGTGTTTATGTCCGCGTCGGAAAACCATCTTTCCACTTTTGACTCAACTATCGCGACGATTTTGAAATTTTTCAAGAAAAATTCCTGCAAGCCCCCGCCATATTCCACGTCCAGCCAAGCATTGGAAACAATGAATCCAAAACGGCCGCCGTTTTTCAAAAATTTTGCTCCATGAATAAAGAAGTAAGCATAAATTCCCGCCCTTTTGGAAAGATTGGCAATTTTTTGATGGCCGTAAAAAAGCGCCTTTTGAATCAATTTTTCCTTATACGATTTCTCGTCGCTTATTTCGGAAATTTCTTCCTGTCGGGTATAGGGCGGATTGCCAACCACGCAGTCGAATTTTCTGGGCCAGATTACTTCGCGCTCTTCAACGCCGAGAGTTCGCGCTTTCACTTTTCGCGTTTCAGTCGGAAGTTCGAATCCGCGGGGAGAAACCAAGAGATCAAAGAAGTCCTTTTGAATTATATTGGGATAATTTTTTTCTTTGGAAAGATCCTTAATGGCCAAATTGATGGTTGAGAGATGCGCCGGAAACTTTGCTATATCGTTCCCCCAAAGCGTGTCAAGAATTTCTTCGTGCTCCAGCCGCTGATTCATTACTTTTTTGTGTTGATAAGCCCTCACCAAAAAAGTTCCCGCGCCGCAAGAGGGATCAAGAATCTTGTCAATTTCATGTTTTGAGCAAAAATTGAGAATGAGATCGATCACATCGGGACTGGTGAAATACTGCCCCAGATCGTGCCGTTCAGAATCGGGAATCAGCTTTTCAAAAATCCGGCCGACGATGTCAAAACCAAGCTCTTCCAGCTTGTAGCGCCGGAGAACACGCACCAGTTCTTTCACTTCTTCAACCACTTCGCGGCTGCCTAGAAAGGCAACCTCATCAATGAAATCAGTGGTATACACCGTTTCATAGTCGATATTGAGCACCTGCTTGAAATAAGCTTCCAGCACAATCTGAAGAAAATTTCCCAAGGTAATGTCCTCTGGAATGGAAAGCGGATCCAGCTCTTGCGGCCTCTTGAGCTGAAGCGCGTTATAGAAAAGTATTTTGTTGACAAGAAGATAGGCGGTTTGACGAGCAATTTTGTCATAATCCTCCTCGTTTTCAATGTAGAAGCTCCACCCTTGATCGGAAAACCATTTCTTCAAATCTTTTTGGAATTTCTCATCTTTGTGGGCTTGATCATAAATAATGGTTCGGTAATAATAGGCCAGCTTTTGAATTTTTTCGTGCAAGCGCAATATCAGAAGTTCGTCAATTGCTAAACGAGGTTCGGTCTTTTTTCCAGTTGAAAGTTCAGATAAATCTCGGAGAAATTTTTCAAGTCCTTTTTTGATCGAAACTTTATATGAATGCTCCTCAAGCTTATCAAGATCAAAAATATCCGAAAGATGGTACCTAGCAACAATCTGCTCTTCTTCCGGTTTTGCCGCGTTTGCTTTTTCAGTGCTCCAAAGGACAAGTTCCCGAAAATTGGAAGTGGCAAAATATTTTGCGTGACGCGAGGTTGCCTTTTTTCGAGCGGGCTCCTTGGGATCATCTTCGTTCAATACATCCCAAAAAGGCGGCTTGAATTCCAAAACACATAGGACATCCTTGCTTCTGCGTGTTTTGTTGATAATCGTGTCAGGAAATTTTCTGTCTCCACCGCCCGTTTCAATATCCGGCAATCCTAAATCAATATTATTCTCTTCGATAATGGTTCTTGCCCAATGCATAAGAACAGCCGCGCCGCTGCGTTCGGTTTTGTGAGTCGCAATGTCAAATGGATTTGAAATAAGCGGTCTTTTTTTCCTAGGCATTTTTTTCGTAATCGCTGATCACTTCTCTCACTATGCGACGGGCAATTTCGAAAGCGGCCGCGATGCGAATTATTTTAACTTCCCCCAACCCTTCAATTTTCATGAGTCTTTCAAAGGGCTGATTGGCCAAGCCGCGAAACGAATCAAACTTTCCTATGATTTCACGCGCTATTTCTTCGGCTGATCTTTTTTTTGTGCCGATTGAAATGAGAATAGCAAGAAGTTCGGAATCAGACAATTTTTCTGCTCCCAGTTCCCTCAATTTACCTCCGGGATGTTTCCATTTCGCTTCTTTTTTGTCCTTTGTCATAAATATTCATTACCCCCTAAAATATTTTGGCTTATATAAGCCTAGTAATTTGATTATCTGCAGGTGGTTGAAATTTTTTATTCCTTTATTTTAGTAATAATCGATAGTATGGAAACATTCGTGGTTTAACAAGAAGCGTGAATTTGCTATACTTAATATCAGAATTACCACGAAAAGACCCCTTTAAGGTTTCGTCCTTACGGGGTGCTTTTTTATTTTTGTACTCCAATTTTTCCTTCAAGTCGTTCAGAAAGGCCAGCTTTGTAGCAAATTTTTTGAGGAGCGCGGAATAATTATGCATATCCGGTATTACAACCTTTTCTAGTTTATTTTGCTGAAACAGATACTTAATAAGGCAATGAAAATCACCGCCGCCGCTGACAATAACCGCCTTTTCGCAGTATTTTTCTTTGAGATAAATCCGAAATCTTCGGAAATCAAGTTTCCATCCCAAGTGCCGAACTAAGAGATTCAAATTTTGGCTGTCAATAAACGCGTAATTTTTTTCTTTTTTCATTGTTTTTCGCATACAAAAACCGCGCTCTTATCATAGCACGGTTTTTGCGGAAGATAAAGCCCAAAGGGACTTTATTCATTAGACATTGATGTCGTTGACAACTTCGTCAATGCTCTTCTTTGACTCTCTACGTTCACCTCTCTGCGAACCCTCGGGTTCGTTGATTTTGAGATTCACGCGAGCATTGTTTTTGGCCCCAACCACCCGCAAAAGGGTGCGAATGGCTTTCGCCGTCGCGCCTTCCCGGCCGATAATCATTCCCATATCCTTTGGATCAACATCCAAAGTGATGAGAACTCCTCTTTCATCAATCGTCCGGTTGGTTTTGACAGCGTCAGGATTGTCAACGAGAGCTTTCACAACAAACTCCACAAATTCCTGGTCTCTTTCCATCGTTTCGAGATTTAGGCTTATAAATTTCGGAATTTGGCTCTTTCGGCATCGACCTTTCCTGTTTGCCTGCCACTTTTCCGTTGTTTTTAATTATACGCAAATTTATTCCTTTGTCAATGGGGAAGCCGCTTTTTCCTTTTCCGTTTTTGAATTTTCTTTTGTCTCTTCTTCTGCCTCCGTTTCGGATTCTTTTTCATTTTTTTCATCTTTATCCTCTTTTTTCGGAGCCGGCGCTTCTTCTTTTTCATTTGCTTTTCCCGCGCTGTCCGCTGCTTTTGCATTATCCGCAATCTTGGTTTTCATCTTCACTGCCCTTTTCGGTCCCTTGACAATTCCCTCTCTCACCAGCAAATTGTGGACCGTGTCTGAGCACTGCGCCCCTTTTTCGAGCCAGTATTTCACCCGGTCTGTTTTTATGCTTTTCTCTTTGGTGTGCGGATTCAAAAAACCCAGCGCTTCCAAAAATCTCCCTTTGATGGGCGAGGTATGTTCGGCGACCACCAGCCGAAAAAACGCCTTGTTTCTTTTTCCCCTTCGAGTTAGCCTAATCTTCAACATAGGATAAATTTCACAAAATCAAAATACTTTGGAATATTATCCAATTATGCCAATTCTGTCAATTATTTAAAGAAAAATCCAGAACAAGACTCAAAATCTGGCCGCTAGCTACTAACTACCAGCTGTCAACTACCATTATTTTATCTTCACCCCGTTTGTCTTTTTCACTTCTCCTACTCCTAAAGCTGTCACTGTAAGCGGGTACCATTTCTTCACACTGAAATCGCTCATATCAAATGTGCAGGTAATTCTTTTGCCTCTCTTGTTACTCTTCACCTCACTAGCTGAATTGAAACCAAGCATGCAAGTCAAACCTGAAGCACTGTAAAGGCTTGTTCCTTTGACCGTTATTTTGAAAGTGTCTTTCGCGGCGTTATATTTGACCGTTTTTGGCTTCACACTCGAGATTTTCATTTTCTTTTTTATTTTCGTCCCTTTAGCCACTGCCTTGAAAGCACTGAAGTGTTTGGGAGTGAAAGAAAGTTCGCCGGTCGCCGCATTGTAGGAAATGTTGCCAAGATCGCTTGCGTTGGCTTTTCGCATGGTTGAGCCGCCGGGAGCGGTGACATAGATATCTGGAATTTGGTCAAAATCAAGCCCATACATTGTGAGAGTGGCTCCGTAATTTATCATATCGGGAATCATCGAAGCGTTGAAACTGATGTATCCGTTGCTGAACTGGACCATATTCCGAAAATTGCTCATGAAAGTCATAAAGCGGTAGGACATAAAGTCAATCGTCTTTGAAAATTCAATTCGTCCTATTCCTTCTTTTTGGAAATAAAGGCCGGTCACATTGTGCCAGTCAGTAGTGTTGTCGAACAGATTGGAAGTCACGCCGTTGGCTGCCATTTCGCTTTGCATCGTCGCGGGCATATTGGCCACTTCGGTGCACATCTGGGTAAAGCTTGAAATCTCTCCGTTATATTGGTTCATGTCTGTTAGCCCAAGGCTGTCAACATAGTTCGTCGCGGCTGTTATACAGTCGCCTGTGTCGCCGGGGTGGTCAACTTGGGCGAAAATTGTCCAGAATGGATTGTTTTCTGCTGCCAGTTCGTGGTCCCCTTGAGCCGCCGCTGGTATCGCCATGGCAACTATCGCGATCAGGGCCAAACTCGCCAAAATCGCTTTCTTTTTTTGCTTCATGTTTTTTTATATTAATTTTTATCTCCTTGTTTTTTGAATTATACCACAATACCCAAAACAACTGCAACATCATATCCTTTTTCCTAAAGCCAAGCCTTAGGAAAAAGATGCCATTTCCGAGCCGAAAAATCAAAACAATGTTTCGCTTGAAAGAAAAACTTTGATTATGTATTATAATATCTATAGACATTATAAGCATTAACAACAAAACCATGAAAGGCTATGTAGGAAACATAGAAGAAGCGACCAAAGAGAACGAAAATTTCCGGCGCGTTCTCTATACGGCCAAAAACAGCCAATTGGTCGTGATGTCCATTCCCGTCGGCGGAGAAATCGGCGAAGAAGTGCACGAACTTGATCAATTTGTGCGCATAGAAGATGGAAAAGGTAAAGCAATTCTTGACGGCGTGGAACACAATATTGAAGATGACTTTGCTGTTGTCGTCCCTGCCGGAATGAAGCACAACTTCGTGAATACTGGTGACGAGCCGTTGAAACTCTACACGATTTACAGCCCACCCGAACACCGAGATGGAGTCGTTCACGCGACCAAGGAAGATGCTATAGCTGACACAACAGATGAATTTGACGGAAAAACGACGGAGTAGTCTCAAAAAAATTCAATACTTGCCGAAATACTTAACGTACCAAAAAGAATCCGCAAGACGCGGATTCTTTTTATTTAATCAAAAATTAATTGGAATGAAAAATATTGACAAAACCAAAAAATTCTGCTAGATTGCGTAATAGTTTTCACGCATCTACAGCGGGGTAGAGCAGTCTGGTAGCTCGGGTGGCTCATAACCACCAGGTCGTGGGTTCAAATCCCACCCCCGCAACAAACACCCGCAAAAAAATTCTCGGTGTCAAAAGCACCAAGTTTTTTGTTGCTTTACATAATCAGTTGAATTAAGATACATATATTCGCCGGGGTAGCTCAGTTGGTTAGAGCACAGGACTCATAAGCCTGGGGTCGTGAGTTCGAATCTCACCCCCGGTACAAAAAAATGGACCCTCGGTGTAGCCCGGTTAACACGTCTCCCTGCCCACCCCGCACAAAAAATCAAGTTATGGATCGGTAGCTTAGCTGGTTCAAAGCGCCGCCCTGTCACGGCGGAGATCGCGGGTTCGAATCCCGTCCGATCCGAAATTTTGGTGCGGGGTCAAGAGAGAAGGTCACGGGTTCCCTGCCCGCATTGCTGCGGCCGGCTGCTTTTTATTCTTCTGATAATACACACTTTTAAAAATATTCATAAAAAAGCAAATATACCCATGTTCCAAAAATGGGTATATAACAAAATAAAATAACGTTGGCAGTCACCTACTTCTTCCGATTGATATATTTCGTATGCAGCAATTCCTCCGCTTTTTCGCTCCCGGGATGGCCAAGAAATTCTTTGTATATCCTTTTCACTGCTGGATTTTCGTGCGATTTTCGAACCGGCATATCTTTATCGCGTCTAAACACACTTTCAATTCTTGCTTTTCGAACAAAAGGACTTGTCGGAACAGGCTGTCCGCCTCCCCCGATGCACCCGTTTGGACAAGCCATCACCTCCACAAAATGATAGTCCGCCCGGCCAGCCTTTATATCTCCCAAAAGTTTTTTTGCGTTTCCAATTTCGTGAACCACCGCCACTCGCAACTTCAACCTATCAACTTCAATTTCCGCGCAACGCGCCCCCGATTCGCCCCGCACCATTTCAAAATCAACTTTTCCAAGCTCCGCGCCCGTCAATTTTTCCACAGCCGTGCGAAGAGCCGCTTCCATCACTCCCCCGCTTTGGGCAAAAAGAACACCGGCCCCGGTCGAAATCCCAAGCGCCGGATCAAACTTTTTGTCAGGCAGAACGCGGGGATCTATTTTCCTTTTTCTCAAGAGCCGCGCCAGTTCGCGAACAGTGACAACAATATCAATATCCCTGCCGCCGCCGGCATTTATCTCCAATCTTTGCGCTTCAAATTTCTTGCTGACGCAGGGCATAACTGAAACTGAAACTATCTGCTCCGGATTGATTTTTTCACGATGAGCGTAGTAGGTTTTTATGAGCGAAGCAAGCATTTGCTGGGGAGACTTGCAGGTTGATAGATTGGGAATAAATTCCGGAAAATATTTCTCAATATACAAAACCCATGAGGGACAGCAACTGGTGAACATAGGGAAAGGTCTGCCATTCTTCAAGTGTTTGATCAATTCATTCGCTTCTTCAATAATTGTGAGATCAGCTCCCAGAACCGTATCGAAAATTTTGTCGCATCCCAACTCTTTCAGCGCCGCAACCAATTTTCCCTCCCAAAAAGTCCCCGGCGCTTCGCCAAATTCTTCAGAAAACGTGAACCGCGCCGAAGGCGCTGTTTGGACAATCACCATTTTTTTTGGATCGGCCAGCGCTTTTTCCAGTTTTTCCGTGTCATCTTTTTCGGTGATAGCCGCTGTTGGACAGACCACGCTGCATTGCCCGCAAAAAATACAGTCCAGAGGAATTTCGAAGGGCGTTCCAACATTCGTCTTGGAACTGCGATAATTCATACCGTATGCCTCGATCGTCTGGACGTCGCGACAGACTCGAATACAGCGGCGGCACTCAATGCAATATTGACTGTCGCGAACAAGGCAAGGATTGTTTTCGTCAAAAACCGTGTGCGACCAATTTTCTTTCAGCAAATCAAGTTCGTCTTCGCTTTTCAACTCTTTTCTTCGAGGCACAAACTTGAATTCGTCAATGTCATATTCTTGGGCTAGTTTTTGCAATTCACAACGGCCATTACGCCGACACTTGGCGCATTTTCCGGCATGATCAGCCCAAAGAAGCTCCAAATTTATTTTTCGAGCCTTGTTGACTTTTTCCGTTTCAGTTCGCACTTCCAAGCCGTCGGAAATTCTTTGAACACAAGATGAAACCAACCCTTCTGTTTGGTTCGTCTCGACAAGACACATCCGGCAGACGCCTTCCGAGGGCAAAAGATCCGGATGGGCGCAAAGAGTCGGGACTCTTATCCCGTTGCGCTTGCAGACTGATAATACTGTATCGTTCTCGTTGCAGGAATAGAATTTTCCGTTTATTTTTATCCGCATGATAATCTTTACGAATTACGAATACGCTTTGCTCTGCGAATATACTAATTACGAATATTTTTATATTCGTATATTCGCAAGAGATTCGTAATTCGTAAAAGCTAATTGAATATTTCTTTTTTAAACATTTTCACCGCGTCTCCCCACGCCGTCGCGGCGAAAATTCCCAACGGACAAAAGGTGGTATTTCCCAAAGTCCACAAAATATCTTCGATATTCTCCCGATCTCTTTCCCGCAAATCGCCGTTTTTCAATCGTTTCGCGATCTCCCAAAGCCGGAAAGTTCCTTCCCGGCAAGGCACGCATTTCCCACAGGATTCTCGGTGAAAAAAATCCGCCCAGGAAAAAAGCAACTCTTTGAGATTCGTTCCTCTTTCAAAAACCATTATCGATCCGCAACCCAATGGATACTCGCTCTTGCCATACAGCAAAGGCTGATCCAATTTTCCGGCCGGCATCAGCCTTCCCGAAGCCCCGCCAATCTGCGCAAACCAAAACTCTTTTCCCGGCACAAGTCCTCCGCCATAAAGAGAATTGTATATCAGCTCTTGAGCGCTGATTCCAAGAGGCGCCTCGTGAATGCCGCAATTTTTCACCGCTCCCTCCAAAACAAAAAGTTTTGTTCCCGGCGAGACATTTGAGCCGATTTGCGAAAAAACTTTCGCTCCTCTTCTCATTATAAAGGGAATATTGGCCAAAGTTTCTGCATTGTTCACAACTGTCGGCTTCCCAAAAAGTCCCGCGACCGGAGGATAAGGCGGTCTCAAGCGCGGTTCTCCCCGCTTCCCTTCGATGCTGTTTATAAGCGCTGTTTCTTCGCCGCAAATATAGGCGCCGGCTCCTTCAAAAAGTTCAATTTCGACGTCCACAGCGCTCCCCACCAATCCTTTTCCTACGAATTCTTTTTCGCGGGCTTGTTCCAACGCAATCTGCAGAATTTCAGCTTGCTCTTGATAATGTCCGTTGACATAAACAAAAGCCCGCCTGGCGCCAACGGCTATTGCGCCGATAACCAATCCCTCAATGATTTGATGAGGGTTTTTCTCCGCTATTGTCCGATCTTTATACGTTCCCGGTTCGGATTCATCAAGATTGCAAATGAAATATTTTTCTTTCGCCGCCATTGCGGCCGCCATTTCCCACTTCCGGCCGGTCAAAAAACCAGCCCCGCCCCGTCCGCAAAGGCCGGAACTTTTCACCTCCGCGATGATATCTTGGGAATTCATTTCCCGAATCACCTTGCGCAGTGCCTCATAGCCGCCGGTTTTTATGTAGCTCTCAATTCGCAAGGGATCAATTTTTTCCCAGTTTTTGGTGATAACCTGCATGATACTCTTTCGAATTACGAATCTCTTACAAATATACGAATAAACTTATTCAGGGAAACTTGAATTCACAATTTTATTGCTAATCAAAGGTATTGGTATATTTGTAAGAGATTCGTAATTCGTAAAACCCAATGAAAAGCTCCCCGCGCCTGCCTGCATTGCCGGCAGGCAGGCAATATTCTCTCTTCCCATTCACAATTCTCTTTTCGCAATTCTATATTCTATAAGTAGTTTCTAATTATATCATCCACGTCCTCCGGCTTCACTCGCTCAAAAATTTGCTCGCCTATTTCCATAATTGGTCCCCGGTCGCAGAGCCCACGGCAACTCATATATTCAAATTTGTATTTCGGATGAGCGTCATTTCCGATTTCAACACCAAGAAACATTTCGATTTGGCGGACAATTTTGGCCGTATTTTTTGCCATACACGGCCCACCGAAACAAATTCTTATGATTTTCTTTCCCGATTTTTGAGTTTTCAAGCCATCAAAAAAGCTGGCGAGACTTGCCACCCGCGCCAAAGGCAAAGAAAAATATTCGGCTACTTTTTCACACTCTTCTTTCCCGATATTTTTGTTTTCTTTTTGTATCTCTTTGAGCGCGCGAAGCAGATTTTCATGTCTTGGCTCAAAATGAAGAAGGATCTTTTGAAGATTCATCCCGGTAGTAGAAATTTGACTTAAAAAAATCGAGGTAGGTTTCGTTCGTTATTATATCCCTTTGGTTAATCTCAAATTGAATGTGCTCGGCAGTTTTTTTGGTCGAAGGCCAGTCAAATTTTCACCACCGGGCATGCGGTTATTTTAGCACAATTGTCATAAATCGAGAAATTTTGTAAAATATACTTGCCAAGAATTGTGATGTGAAGTGAGAATTTTGAATTGAGAATAGAAATCCAGAATCGAGAATAAAAAAAATCCTAAATTCCTGCCTCGCCGGCAGGCAGGCAATATTCTTTATTCCCATTCACAATTCTCAATTCGCAATTCTAAATTCTAAAACGGAAAAAATGAACGAAGACAAAAAAACTGTGTCCATCGCCGCAACTTTTCCGGTTGCGGCTTATGCGGCAAAAGATCTCGTCTGGACTCTTGGCTTCACTCTGGCCGCGATAATTTTTCCAGCGCTTCTCGCCCACACACCGGCCAATCAGTGGATTACCGGAACCATCGTAAACGCTCTTTTGTTTCTGGCCGTTTGGCGAGTGGGAATCGTGAACGCGATCTTTGTTGCCGCTTTGCCGTCCTCAATCGCGCTTCTCCGCGGTCTTTTGCCGGCTCCAATGGCGGTTTTGATTCCGTATATTATTTTGGCAAATATATTGATGATAGCTGTGTTTTTTCTTCTTTCCCGCACTTGGAAGTTCGGCTTCCAAGTGAAAATCATTCCTGTTGTTTCTGCATCGATTGCAAAATTTCTTTTTCTTTTCACCATCACTTCCTATTTTGTGAAAGTCGCCTCACCGCTCCTTGCTATGATGCACTGGCCCCAGCTTTTCACGGCCCTCGCCGGAGGACTGATCGCAGTTGGGATAATGAAAGTAGCTCACAAAAAATAATTTCAGACCTATTTCTAAAGTTCAACTTCAGAATAATATTTTTACCCACGACCGCAAAAAAAACGAGCTAAATATGCCCGTTTTTTTATTCCCTAAAGTCGAACTTTGGGAGCGGTTAAACCTTCACGATTTCCACTTCCGTCACCATCTGCCGATGGCCAAATTTAACTTTATATCTTTTCTTAGGTTTGTGCTTGATGCCCCAGACCTTTTTGGCTTTTCCTTGAGAAAGAATTTTCCCTTCCACCACCGCTCCCTTCACCAGAGGATTCCCAACCTTAACAATCTTTTCATCCCCCAAAAACAAAACTTCGGAAAAATTCACTTTCTTTCCGATCTCGCCTTCGATTTTTTCGATTTTCACCCGGTCGCCTTTTTTCACCAAATACTGCTTCCCGCCGGTTTTGATGACTGCGATCATGATTTTTTCTTATGAATCACTTAGATAGACTAATAAAATTTGGATGCAATGTCAAGATTTCTTCGCTGCGAGCTGCGAGGTTGTCGGCAATGGGACCAGCTGTGGGTTATTGATCATAGGACTACCTTCCAAAGACCCACTGCCAACAACTTAACTCACTGCTCACTGTCTCGTTACCCACGACTATTGTAAAACCGCCGTCACTTCCATTTCCTTTCCGTCTCTCAAAATTTTCAATTTCACTGCCTCTCCCTGCTTGTATTTCGAAATAAGACGCGCCAGATTTTTTTCTTGATTCACTTCCTCGCCATTCACATGCGTGATTACATCTTTGATTTTGATCCCTGCCTTTTCCGCCGCGCTTCCCGCAATAACTGCCAAACCTTGTTGTCCGCTGGGTGAAAAAACAATTGCTCCCCGGCTGTCCCCGCCAAAAAGAACCGCCGACTCGCCGGAAAGAGGACGATAATATACCCCCAGTGATCCTCTTTTCACTGAACCACTTGAAATATACTGGTTGACAAACTCCTGGATCAGGTCTGAAGAAACAAGAAAATATTGTTTTTGATCAGACATTTTCCGAACACCAAGAATTCCAATTACGTTGCCGTTATAATTCACAACGGGCCCTCCAATTGTCCGCTCGCTTTTCTCATCCGTCAGGTGAAAATCAGCCAGAAAGACTCCCTGAATTTTCTCTGAATTTGCCAGCGCTCCGGCCAAAGAAAAATCTTCATCATATTGGCTCACGAGCCCCGATTTATAAACTGCCTGAAAATTGCTTCCATTTCTTCCAATCGCCACAACCTTGAGTCCTGCCTTCATATCCTCGGGAGCAATAAACGAGGCCGCTGGAAGATTAGATACGTCGTCAATTTTGAGCAAGGCAAGTCCCGTGAAACTATCCACGGCCATCAATTTCGCTTCAAAAGATTTGTTCTGGGCGATGAAAATATGATATTTCGACTGATCCGTGAAAATAGCATCCTTGAAAGTCAAAATCAAACCATCCGCCGTCACAATAAGACCGCTTCCATATCTCACTTGAGTGGTGTCATTCATTTTTTCCTGATTGCCGCCGCTTCTTTTTTGAGACAAGATTTCCACGACGCCTGAAGCAGACCTGCTTGAATAGTTTGAAATTGTCTGATCTTCAGAAACTGTCACTTGCTCGGTCTTGTTCACCACCACTATGTCTTTGGTGGCTTTTTCAAAAATTTTGTATTTCGCCGCCCACTTGGCAGTCGCAAGATAAGGAAACAAATAACGGTCAATAACAATCAAGCTGATTCCGGAGACAATGAAAATAATCGCTACAAAAAAAATGATCCTGGAAATTATTCGGACCTTATTCCCCTTTTTTCTGTTTTCTTCTCTGTTTCTGATCATACGGCTGGATACCATTTCGCGCTAAGAAGAATCAGCGACGCTGTTCCAAAAAGAAATATTATGTCAAACGTCAGTCTCTTGGCGTTCAATTTTCCCAAAAAATAATCTCGAATAATCTCCCAACCAGAATAGAATATTATAAGCGTAACAACGCCCGTTGTCAAATACCCGAAAGGCCACGAATTTTGAAACCAAATCACGACCGCTATGAGATAGGAAAGAAAGATAGAATAGACAACTCGCTGGCTCCGATTCATCTTCAGCTCGTTTATCACCAAAAGAGCGTATGCCGCGGAAAAAGTGGCTGTTGCAAAAAGAATCACGACAATCCAAGCCGGCATGGCGATATTGAGATACCACCCGTGAATGGAAGCGAACCAGCAGAAAAGAGCGGCGAGCGCCGCCAAATTGCCCATAGCCTTGGCGGTAAGATCTTTCGAATATTTTCCCAGACGATATGCTCCCAAAATTGCCAAATAAAAAACTCCCGCTGAAAGAACCATAAAAGCTTTTGCTTCAGCCGGAGAATCGATAAGCGGCAAAAGCAAAACCGATCCAACAAAGAGCAGAGCGGGAATGACGAAGTGGATATACCCGCGGGAAAGCCAACGAACGGCAATCACCAAAACAAAGAGAAAAATGACACCTTCCCAAAGAAAACCTGCCGGCTGGCTGAAGGCCGTCCAAAGTGCGCCAAAATAAAGAAGAGTGAGAAAAAAAACGCCAAATTCCCAGATCATAGCAGAACTATAAACGCATTATTCAAAATATTTCGTTTATTTCGTGTTTCTATTCGCTAAAATTAGTTTTTGATAAACACGAATCTGATGAATATCGACACAAATTCAACTGATTTTTATTTATATCAATCCTACTGAATGCTGATTTTCCCGTTTTTCACTCCCACTTTCACTTTTCCGCCCTCTTTCACTTTCCTTTCAATTATCCGAAGTGCCAATTCATCCAAAACCATATTTTGGATAGCGCGTTTGAGCGGTCGGGCTCCAAAAATCGGATCAAATCCTGATTTTACCAAAAGCTCTTCGGCGTCCGGATTCACTTCCAGTTTGATGTTTTTTTGCGCCAGCCGCTTTTGAACAAGACTCAGCTGAAGTTCGATTATTTTTCTTATTTCTTCGGTTCCAAGCGGATGGAATATGATGATTTCGTCCACTCGATTCAAAAACTCGGGCTTAAATTTCTCCCGCAGGGACTGCATCACCTTTTCTTTCATTTCTTCTTCGCGAAGAACCATTTGCTCGTTTTTTCCGTCGCGAAACCCAAAGTCCTGCATTTTGTATATTATCTCCGAGCCAATATTGGAAGTCATCACAATGACTGTGTTTTTGAAATTGACTACCCGACCCTTGGCATCGGTGAGCCGCCCGTCTTCGAGTATTTGGAGAAGAACATTGAATACATCATGATGAGCTTTTTCAATTTCGTCGAAGAGAATGAGGCTGTATGGCCGGCGGCGCACCTTTTCTGTCAACTGCCCGCCCTCTTCATAGCCGACATATCCCGGAGGAGAGCCGATGAATTTGGCAACCGAGTGCTGTTCCATATACTCGCTCATGTCCACTCGAATCATGGCATTTTCGTCATTGAACAAAAATTCAGCGAGTGCTTTGGCTAGCTCTGTTTTTCCCACCCCGGTCGGCCCAAGAAAAATGAAAGACCCAATTGGCCGATTTTCTTCAGAAATTCCCGCCCGCGACCGGCGAAGAGCGTGAGCTACCGCTTGAATAGCCTCGTCTTGTCCAACAACCCGTTTTTTGAGAACTTCCTCAATCTTGGCCAATTTTTCCATTTCCCCTTCCATCATTTTGGCAACTGGAATTCCAGTCCAGCGAGAAACAACTTTGGCAATATCTTCTTCGGAAACTTCCTCTTTCAGGATAGGATTCTTTTTTTGCAGAACAACCAATTTTTTCTGTTCCGCCTTGATCTTTTTTTCCAATTCCGGAATTTTTCCATATCTGATTTCCGCCACTTTTGCCAATTCTCCTTTTTGCTCCATTATGTCAGCCTCGCCTTTCAAGCGGTCTATTTCGCCCTTGTGCGACCTTATGTTGGCGATAAGCTCCTTCTCGCTTTTCCACTGCAGTTTCCAGCTTTTCACCTTTTCCCCAATGTTAGCCAATTTTTTTTCTATTTCCTTGAGACGGATTTTTGCGTTTCGATCTTTTTCTTTCTTGATGGCTTCTTTTTCAATTTCCAATTTTCTTTTTTGATGTTCAAGATCGTCAATTTCCGCCGGCAAACTGTCGATTTCCATGCGAAGAGCCGAAGCCGCCTCGTCAATGAGATCCACCGCTTTGTCGGGAAGATTTCGGTCGGTGATATAGCGGCTGGAAAGATTCGCCGCCGCCAAAATTGCTCCGTCAGTCACGCGCACTCCGTGATGAACTTCGTATTTTTCTTTGATTCCTCGCAGAATCGCGACGGTGTCTTCAATTGAAGGTTCGGAAACATAAACCGGCTGAAAACGCCGCTCAAGAGCCGCGTCTCTTTCAATGTATCTTTGGTATTCTTTGAGAGTTGTCGCTCCAATGGCTCTGATTTTCCCACGAGCAAGAGCGGGTTTGAGCATATTTGAAGCATCCATCGCTCCCTCCATCGCGCCCGCTCCAACCAAAGTATGCAGCTCATCAATGAAAAGAATATAGCGGCCGGCTGATTTCTCAATTTCTTTGATGATAGCCTTGAACCTTTCTTCGAATTCTCCCCTGAATTTTGAGCCAGCCAAAATGAGCCCCAAATCAAGCATCAGAATTTCTTTTCCTTTGAGGTTTTCCGGAACGTCTCCGGAAACAATCCTTTGCGCCAGTCCTTCAACAATGGCAGTTTTTCCTGTTCCGGCGTCTCCAATCAGCACCGGATTGTTTTTCGTACGACGCGTCAGCACCTGCATAATGCGCCGGATTTCATCCTCGCGGCCGATAACCGGATCCAGTTTTTTCTGAGCCGCTTCCTGAGTAAGATTGATTGTGTATTTCTCAAGCACCTGATATTTCCCCTCCGGTATTGGGCTGTCCACCCGCTCGTTTCCCCGAAGTTCTTTCGTTACTTTCAAAACTTTTTCTTTTGAAATTCCATTTTCTTCCAAAATTTTCTTGGCATTGCTCGCGGTCTTGAGAAGAGCCAGAAAGATATGTTCCGTGCTCACAAATTCATCCCCCATTGCTTTGGCTTGGTTGAAAGATTCCGAAAGAACAGCCACCATCTCGGAAGAAAGATAAAATTGGGGAGCTCCCGTCACTTTGGGAATTTTTTCAATATCGGCAATAATTTTCTGTTTCAATTTTTCGCGATCAATTTCTAACTTGTCGATGATGGTCGGAACAATGCTTTCCTGTTGCTCCAGAAGAACAAAGAGAAGGTGCAAAACATCCACCACGTTTTGCTGCTGGCTCTGGGACATTTGCTGAGCCCCCTGAAGGGCTTCTTGAGATTTTATGGTGAGTTTGTTGAGGTCCATGTTTTCCCAACATCCGATGTTGGGACGTTCCCAACATCGGATGTTGGGAAGCCGCCGCACACCTGGATTTTTTATGATTAGCACTCAAAGCAAACAAGTGCTAATTTATTATATACCCGCTGATACTCATGTCAATAACTTAATACGTTTCCACAACTTTTCGCTTTTCATTTTTCACTTTCAACTTTACCCCAAAAAGCCCCCTTCGTCAAAACAAAAGGACTGCAAATACCTCGCGCCAAGAGCGCAGAGCGTCTGCAAGGAATATTTATTTTTATCGTAAAAATCTGTGGTTTTAAAACTTTCCCTTTGCGGAACTCTGCGGCAAGACCGCGGAGAGTTGTAAATCCTTAAAATATAATTCCTATATTTATCGCCTGGTTTTATTCTATCAAGAAAAAAAATGGACAATAGCCGAGTTATCCACAGGCAAAAATTCCTAATTTTTGCTCAAAAACTCCATAACATACTCGCAATACCGAGTGTATTGCGAGACAGCCTCGTCGACTGTTTTGTATACCTCGCCTTTGTCCAGATTGTTGTATTCGTGCACAATCGCGTTTCGAAACCCGGCGCTCTTGGAAATAACTTCGGCAAAATCGCTTGGAAAAACATCGAATTCCGCAAGAAGCAGGAAAGTTTCCCGATAAGTTTTCGGCGCTTCTGTTTTCGGTCCGGCAAACTCCGCGATTATATGCTCATTTATGTCAATCGCCCGACCTATAACTTCCATCAAGATGTTCTTGAGCGCCGCAAACTTCATGAAATCTCCGGCAATTTCCTGGATAGTCATGCCGGAAAATTCCTTGAGTCTTTCAAGATCTCGCGTGATCAAATTCACTTTTTCCTTGATTAGTTCCTTGTCAATCATATTCTTCAGGAGACCGACAGGCGCTGCAATCTTTTGCTGATAATAACTTCTTTCAGCCGCAAAAGATCTCGGCTGTCATTATAATCCCTGAAAGCGAACGCGCGGAAAGAATCAAAATCGCGCTTTCTGCCAAAGAGCAAAATTCCTTCGCGGGTTGCTTGAAAGCGAAATAAAGGATCGGTGCGGTGCAACGACTTCACGTCAACATTCTGAATTTCAAAAACTTCGGCAAATTCATTGTTGAGCTCGGCTAGTTCGCCAAAGGGGATCTCTTTTACCCCCAAAACAGCAATATCAACATCGCTACCGGCCTTCGCCTTTTTCTTGGCTTGCGAGCCAAAAAGAATCACCATTCGAAGATCGTGCTTGAGAGCAATTTCTCTGATTTTTTCCAGTATGGAATGGTTTATCTCAATCATGCTCCAACTTTACCAAAAAAAGCCCCCTCCGTCAAAACAAACAAGGGGGCTTCAAAATTATAATTCCTCTATTTATCGCCTGGTTTTATTCTATTAAGAAAAATTAGCAAAAATTGAGTTATCCGCAGCCAGCTTTTGCTACAACTAGTTTCAGTAAAATAAGCGGTAAAATAAAAGGCAAAAAGGAACCTACTCTCTTGTATCAATGCGCTAGCACATTGATGCAGTGATAGCAGTAAGTTATTAACACAAAATAACAACTTTAAGAAGAAGTGCTTACTAATGGCACGAAGGCAAATCCGGGATATTCTTCTTCGTGAAAATCGCGGTCTGATTTTTTTTCAACCGCCCAGATGCTTGATTTCACGGGAATAACCAAGCGCCCGCCAGTTTTTAGTTGCTTTAATAATTCTTTTGGTATCTCTTCAGCTGCCGCGGAAACCAAAATTCGGTCATAGGGCGCTTCGTTGACGTAGCCTTTTGAACCATCGGCGCAGATGATTTTCACTCGCCCGCCTTCGATAAGATGATATTTACTGACGTTGTTTATCCCAAAATTGCATAACTCCTTTATCCGTTCCATTCCAATCACTTTCCCTTTTTTCCCGACGATATGAGCCAGAAGCGCTGTCGTCCAACCCGAGCCAGAGCCAATATCAAGGATTTTCTCTCCCGACATTGGCTGCAATTTTTCCAACATAAAAGCCACTGTGAGCGGCTGGGAAATGGTCTGCCCTTGCCCGATGGGAAGCGGAATATTGGCTTGAGAAGCGCTCTCTAGCTCCTCTGGCACGAAATCCACCCGCCGGATTTTCGAAAAAGCTTCAATGATGCGATCGGTTTTGAGATAACCCTGATAGATTAAGTCTTTGATTAAAGAATCCATACAAAATGAAAATCCTAAATCCTAATGACTAAATTCTAAACAATATCAAAGCGCGAATGACCAAAATTCAAAACGTTTCGAACATTTGGGTTTTAAAGTTTTCCGCCAAAGGCGGACAGCCTCTGGCTGAGAATTTGTTTAGGATTTAGTGTTTAGGATTTAGGATTTCACTCTCCCATAACTTGAACAACCACTTCCCTCTTCCTCGCTCCATCCAGTTCCACCAAAAAAATGCTCTGCAGTTTTCCCAAAAGCAGTTTGCCGTTTTCAATCGGAATAGTTTCACTGGCTCCCACCAGCAAATTTTTGCAGTGGCTGTGGCCATTCGAGCGCCCATCTGATCGAGCGGTTCGCTTTAGCTCAAAAAGATCGTGGGAATATCTTTCATCAATCGGAACCAGCCGATAAAGCAGCCGCTGAAAATCTTGAAGGAGAAGCGATTCATTTTCATTGATGGCAATTCCGGCAGTTGTGTGGCCGGAAAAAACGAGCGCTTGACCGTTTTGAATTTTGGACGCCGCCACGACCTCCGCCACATCGATCGTGATGTCAATAAATTCAATTTGGCTCTTTGACTCTTTTTTGATTTGTGTTTTGTGTATTTTCATAAGATGCAATACAAATTAACAAATAAACACCAATCAACCCCAATCACGAAAACTTCATTCGCAGATTAGCGATTAGTTGATTAGCATAAGATTTGTAGATTAGTATTATATTTAGAAAACTCCTGCCACCGCCCTCACAATCCTTCTGTCCAGCACTTCTGGGACAATTCTATCACTTTTTGGATTTTTCACCAAGCCGGCGATAGCCTTGGCCGCCTGAATTTTTATTTTATCAGAAATAATTCTTGTTCGCGTGTCCAAAGCGCCCCGAAAAATCCCGGGAAAAACGAGGGCGTTGTTGATTTGGTTGGGAAAATCACTGCGGCCCGTCGCAACCACCACTGCCCCACCATATTTCGCTTCTTTATAGGATATTTCCGGAACCGGATTGCTCATCGCGAAAACAATCGCCCCTTTGTTCATCGATCGAACATCTCCGGCCCTCAAAAGATTGGGAACTGAAACACCAATGAAAACATCCGCGCCCGCGAGCGCTTTTTTGATATCTTTGATATACAAATCATTATTCGTCGCGCAAGCAATTTCTTTTTTGACTCCCTGCACGTCTCTTGCGCATCGACAACAAAGAGATCCCTGACTGTCGAAAACAATAATCCTCCGGACTCCGTGTTTTTTGAGTAATCTCGTTATCGCTGTTCCGGCCGCTCCCGCTCCGGAAATCACCACCTTGATATTTCTTATGTTTTTCTTCACGACTTTGAGCGCATTAATGAGTCCGGCAAGCACCGCAACAGCCGTTCCATGCTGATCGTCATGAAAAACAGGGATATCTAATTCCTCAACTAATTTTTTTTCAATCTCAAAGCATCTCGGAGCTGAAATGTCCTCGAGATTTATTCCCCCAAAGCCAGGCGCAATGTTCTTCACGGCAGAAACAATTTCTTTCGGATCTTGCGTAGCAAGCACAATCGGAACCGCGTCAATTCCGGCTATCTCTTTGAGAAGAACGGCTTTCCCTTCCATCACGGGGATGGCCGCCTCCGGGCCCAAATTCCCCAATCCCAAAACCGCGCTGCCGTCGGAAACAATTGCCACGCTGTTTCTTTTCCAAGTAAGGTCATATACTCTTTTCTTTTTCTTCGCAATCGCCTTCGAAAGTTCAGCGACACCGGGAGTATACAAAATCGGCAAAGTCCGTTTGTTCAGTTTGTAACGGCTTTTGATTTCAATTTTAGATCTAGATATTTTCATGCGAATTATCGCGAATGTCAAAGCAAATGAATCCGAATTCGCATAAATTCGTTTTCCAATTTGCGACCATTTGCATGCTCAACTTGTTTGCATATTTCTATACACGCTTCCCGCCGCTACCGCGCCTTCCGCCGCCGCTGTGATTATTTGCCTCAATTTATTCGAACCGTTCGTCGCATCCCCCGCCGCCCAAACTCCGGGAATATTCGTGGTTTGATCGGAATTTACTTTGATAAATCCTTGCTCATCCGTTTCTATGCCCAACTGCTCAACAAGCTCCACTCCCGGCTCACTGCCAATCTCAATAAAGACACCTTGCACTGCCAACTCTTCACTGTCGTCATGCTTTTTATCTAGAATTATCTTTTTGACCTTATCCTCGCCCTTGATTTCCCTGACATTCGTATTATAAACAACTTCAATTTTTCCACTCGCGGAAATTTTTTCCTGATAGGCCGGATCGACTTTCAATTTGTCTCCGCGATAGATGACATAGACTTTGTTTGCGTATTGAGCAAGAAGCAGAGCGGCTGAGCCGGCGCTGTTTCCTCCGCCAATCACCGCCACAACTTTATCTTTGAAAAATGCCGCATCGCAAGTTGGGCAATAGGAAACCCCTTTGCCCTTAAATTCAGCCTCCCCGGGGATCTGGAGTTTCCGGTATTCCATACCAGTTGCCAAAATCACATTTTTTGTCTGATACTGTCCGGAAGGCGTTGTAATTTCAAAAATATCGTTATTTTTAGCGATACTAGAAACTGAATCCATCACAATACCTGCGCCCAACTTTTCAGCGTGTTCGCGCATTTTTTGCAAGAGTTCGAAGCCGGATATTGAAGTCGTTCCTGGCCAATTTTCAATCTGGTAGGCTTCATTAGCCTGCCCGCCCGGTTCCTTTCCAATTACCAGATGGTTTATTTTATACCGGGAAGCATAAATTGACGCCGTGAGCCCAGCGGGACCGGAACCGATGATGATGAGATCGTAAGTATTTTTTTCCATTTTTGGTTCTTAGTAGCAAGGCTGTGGGCTGTGGGACTAGTTGTGGGTCATTGGTCTTGGGAATTTTGTTCCAAAGACTCACTGCCAATGACCTGGCTAACTCCCCACTGCCACGTTACTCACTGCTATATCTTCTCGAGTTCCTCTTTCAAACTTTCTTTCGCTTGCACTCCCGTCAATTTCTTCACTTCTTTCCCGTCTTTGAAAATTATCAGTGTGGGAATGGACATAATGCCGTATTTCGCCGCTGTTTCCCGGTTCTCATCTACGTTCAATTTGCCAATCTTATATTTCCCTTCCATTTCTTTCGCCAGCTCGTCAACAATCGGCCCCATCATTTGGCAAGGTCCGCACCACTCCGCCCAAAAATCAACCAGCACTGGTTTTTCGCTTTTGAGAACTTCCTTTTCAAAATTTTGGTCTGTGAATTGAATTGCCATAATTTTTCAATATCAGATGTCAGAAAAATCTGCCACCGGATATTTTTTAGCTTTTTCTGTTTGATAATATCAAAATTCCCGCTCCGATTATCACAAAAGCCGCTACCGCGAGGGGAAAATAATTCTTTTTGCCAGTATCACTTTTTCCGCCAGAGCTGTTCGCAATCGGCTCATTTGCAGCTTCCGATGTCGAAGAAATTGGCCCATCATGAACCAGAATATCCGCTGGCGGATTTGGTGATTGATTTGTGTTTTCAGCAGCATCGATTTCCTTCACAAAATTTTCGATGATGGGTTTGTCTCCCACGAAGAATTTTTCGCCAAAAGCCACAACCGGCACACCGCCTCTTTGATCTTCCGGAAAATTGTTCGCCGCGTATAAATCCATCATAAATTTCCCGTTGGCCGAAACAGCGGCATTGAGCTTTTTGATGTCGTATTTGTCATACAGTCCGTTTTCGGCAAAATACTTGTCAACATTGTGGCAGTGAGAACAAGTGTCCAGATAGAAAAAATAGGCGGTCTTTTGGGGAGTATTTTCCTGAGCTAATGCCAAAATTGGAATTAGCAAAAATAGAACGATGATAATTTTTCTCATGTGTTTTTCTCTGCGAACTACAAAATTATTGCGAAAATAAGAAAATTTGCTTGCTGTCAATTTTCTACAAATCTACGAATGCTTTATGCATAATCTCGTATTTTCGTATTTGTTCGTAGTTCGTAGAGACTATCCCCCGAATCTTCTTGCTCTTCTTGAATAATCCTCAATTGCTTCCCGCGCCATATTTGCGTCAAAGTCTGGCCAGAGCACTGGGGAGAAATAAAGCTGGGCATTGGCAAGATCCCACATCATAAACCCGGCGCTCATATGCGGCTCGCCACCTGTGCGAATCAAAAGATCAACAGGGGGCAAATCTTTCGTCATAAGGTGCTCTTTCAACATACGCGCGGTGATACGTTTCACTTTCCCTTTGAATTTCTCGATTATTCGATTGGTTGCCTCAACCATTTCCGCGTCACCTGAATAAGCCAGCAAAAAATTCAAAAAATACTTTTGGTATTTGTTTGTGCGAGCCACGCATTTTCGAATCACTTTTTTCACCGGTTCCGGAAACTGCTCCTCCCACTTTCCAATCACGTTCACTTGAACCTGATGTTTGTGGATATCTTCGCTATCCATCAATTTCAAAAAATATTTTTTGTATATTTCCAAAAGAGCTTTCTTTTCCCGCCAAGGTCTTTTACGAAGATTGTCAAGAGATGATCCCCAAAAGGTGACATATTTCACTCCCAAATCCAAATTCGCCCGCAGAACTTGTTCGAGATTCTTTGCACCCGCTTCGTGCCCTTCCCAAGGTTTCATTCCGCGCTCGCGTGCCCACCGCCGGTTTCCGTCGGGAATGATAGCCACATGAGTGGGAATGTTTTTGAGCTTATTAGACATACCCAGTAGTAGAATTTTGACTCTAGGGAAACTAGCGACAAAAATTGAGAATAATTCGACTAAGCTATATTTTGCCAAAGCAGCAAATTTTTGACCGGAGGCCAGTCAAAATTTCACTACCGGGCATAATAAAAATAAAATTAGAAAATCTAGCTTCCCGTTTCGCCTAGAATAATTTTATAACAGAAAAAGATATAAGGCAATTCTTTTTAGCAATAAGTAGCTTAGCTGTGAATAGTGGGAAAAGTCATTAGTCTTAGGTCTTGGGCATTTGCTTCAATAACTCACAGCCAAAGACCTGTCCCGCCTGCCTGCCGGCAGGCAGACTGCCCACGACCAATGCTACCAATAACCAAAAACTATACTTCCCGGCTCACAATATAATCCGCGATTCCAGCCAAAAAATCTTTCACTTCCTTGCTGACATTCGACTTTACTATCGCCGCTTTTCCCTGCTCGACGTATTTTTTCGCCAAATTTTGCGAATACGCCAGTGAACCAGTATTTCTCACAATATTTCTGAAAAGGGTTATTTCTTCCTTGCTCACATTCTGATTACCCAAAAGCCGGCGGATATTTTTTTCATCTGTTCTACTGCCAAATTCCAAGGCTTTCACAACCAGCAGCGTTTGCTTTCCTTCACGCAAATCGGAACAAACCGGTTTTCCGAGTTTTTTTTCGTTTCCAAATACGCCCAATATGTCATCCTGGATTTGAAAAGCTATGCCCACCGGAACAGCGTAATCACTCAAGACTTTGAGAATTTTTCCGTCCGCGCCGGCAAGAAGTGCTCCCAGATGCAAGGGTCCCTCAACCGTGTATTTGGCAGTTTTGTTGCGATGCACTTCAAGAATTTCTTTTTCTGTCGCCCGCCCCCGCGCTTCAAGAACCACGTCCAGAATTTCTCCCGAAACAGTATTCACCACGATTTCCTGCAGCTTGGAGAGAGCTTTTTGTTTTTGCTCCGGCGCGAAACGGGAGTTGAAGATAATTTCATTTCCAAAAGCCGCCGCCATATCCCCGGCCACGATCGCCATCGAATCACCAAAGTGCCTTGGCTCGGTTTTTTTGTAAAATCTCTTGGCTAATTTTTCGTATTTTTTGTGAATCGTCTGGACGCCGTGCCGGAAATCGTCGCGGTCAATGATGTCGTCGTGGATGAGCAAGAATATATGCGTAAGTTCGATGCTCATTGAAGCTTCGACTATTTTTTCGATTTCTTTTCCTCCGGAAGATTTGTATCCCCAATACATAAAACTCGCCCGCACTCTTTTCCCGCCGGCAAGCACCAGATTTTGGATGTCTTTCACAATACTTTTAGCCGACGGACTGATATTTTTCATTTCCCAAAGCTTCTTCGCAAAAAACCCGGCCAGCTTTCGGTCAACTTGTTTTTTGTAATTTTGAAGCTCTAGTTTCGCGTCCATAAAAAATTTTCCAACCCTTCATATGTTAGTAAAGCAATATTTTTTCAATTTGACAAATTGATAATTTTGGCCTAAAATTCATGCAAATCTCGAGAAAAGGAGGTAACATGAAAGAGAAAGAGTGGATAAAAGAGTGGATAATTTTTGGGAGACGCCCTCCGTGGGGGGGAGGGAAAACCAGATTCCGGCTCACAGGGAATCTGGAAGAGGCTGCTAAGGCAGCCGACGACCTACGCGGAAAAGGTTATCTCGAGGTCCGCTTTATGGATGCGACTGCCGTGCAACCCCAACCCTCTTCTAATTAGGGACTGTCGCCAAGCGGCAATTTGATAAAAAATTAGCAAAGGTTCACTAGGAACAGCTAACTTTTGTTAACTTTCTATCAATTCT